>Ga0233415_10000386_pt1 | contig 21358 bp, 23 predicted proteins | sample Na_anoxic_12_MG_FD_188631 | JGI IMG/M metagenome (GOLD analysis project Ga0233415, IMG submission 188631) | Seawater microbial communities from Saanich Inlet, British Columbia, Canada - Na_anoxic_12_MG | ecosystem: Environmental > Aquatic > Marine > Inlet | place: Canada: British Columbia... | reverse complement strand
CAAATAAAAGTTGTAAGTGATGTAATCAATGATGAATCTCATATAAATAGATATATAAATCATTCTCATTATCATGATGGCGATAGTGGAATTGATTTATATTGTCCCGATACAATTACAATAGAAGCAGGTGAAACAAAATTTATTGATTTAAAAATTCAATGTCAAATGTTAAAATATTTTCATGAAAATGATGTAGCAGTATCATATTATTTATATATGAGATCATCGGGTGCTAGAACACCATTGAGGTTAGCAAATTCTGTTGGAATTATTGACGCTGGTTATAGAGGGAATATTATAGCTGCCGTAGATAATATTAAAAATGAAAATTATACAATTGAGGCTGGAACAAGATTATTTCAAATATGCTCTGGTGATTTATCTCCGATGAAAATGGAGATTGTAAATAATTTACCAGAAACTTCTAGAGGTAGTGGTGGATTTGGATCAACAAATAATACAGAACCAGAACCAGAACCAGAACCAGATAATTTTATTCATAGTAGAGGACATTATCATGGACATGGACATGGACATGATAATAATAGACATGGGCATGGACATGGACATGGACCAAATGGTGAATGTTTATAAAATTGTTATAAATTAATTATTTTTTTATGTATAATTAAATATGAATGAAAAATATGTGATTCATGATACAAGAATAACAGATGATTTTTTAAAAAAATCATTTTCGGGATATAAAAAAACAGATGTAATGAATGTATTATTAAAAAGTATAGAAACAAAAAAAATAGAAAATACATGTAATTGGATAACCGAATGTTTATGTTCAGGATATGTTGAATCGTGTTGGGAAAAGATATTATTGTATTCTTCATCTATTATTTCAATAAATAATCCTTTATTGCCATTTTATTTATATAAAAAAAATATATTATTTTATAATATTTATGATAATATTGATCATAAAAAAGATAATAATGAAGTTATTAATTTAAGAAATGATCAAATTATAAGGAATTTATTTTTTTCAATAGCAACAATATTATCATTATCATCAAAAACAAAGAGATATAATAAATATCCTAAAATTAAAAAAGAAGATTTTAATTTTAATAATATATCATTAAGATTATCAGCCAATGCTAATTTATTACCAAATAATTTTATACATTTTAATGAACCAGAAGAATTAAAAATAATAATAAATGAAATATATTTTCATTTAAAAAATAAAAATGGTTATGATAAATGTATATACTGGATAATATGGATATTAGAGTGGGAAAAAAAGATTAAAAAAAATAAAGGTCCATGGAATATAGATAATAGACAAATTGATGTAGATGAAAAATATAGGGGAGATTTAATATGGATTATATGAGAAATAGTTTTAATTGAATCAAAAAATAGAGATATAAAAATACAAAAACAAGTTAAATCATTATTTGAATTATATATACATAATTTTAAAATTGGAAAAAAAAATAAAAGATTACCATATTTATTTAATTCTGTGGTTTATTTGATGCATAATATTAATTTTAATATAGAAATGATACCAAATTTAGATATATATATACAATCACAAATAAATAATAATAAGTTATTTGAATTAAAAAAAATATATGAAGTAAAACCAATAGTTAAAAAAAAATTAAAAATAAATAAAAAAAAAAATAAAAATGAAGATGAGTGTGATGACATCTTTAAAAATAAATTAGATTTATTTAATAATTTATCATTTTAAAATTATTTATTATCATATATATATATATATGTTTATGAGTAATATGTGTAAATTATTATTAATTTATAATATAAATAATAGATTAAATGAATATGTAAATATAAATAATATAAATATAAATATGATTAAAAATAATTTTTCGTGTAATGATAGTATAAATTTACAATTAAATTTACATATAGAGATAAATAAGATAAGAAATATGAATAATAAATATAATAAAATAATAAAATATATAAATAATAAATATATAAATAATAAATATATAAATAATAAATATATTTTATATATATATGAATAAATATTACTTAATAGTTGGTATTATATTAGTAATTACATCAATGTGTTTACATTGTATAAAAAATAATTCGGAGATAACAATATGTTCAATATAATTTATTTATAATCGTAACTAATTCTTTAAAATCCCATCCTTCATTATAAGAAATATATTTTAATAATTGTATATTTTGAACTTTAATATATAATTGAATATTTTCCATAAATTCTTTATCAATTATCATTGAATATTTAAAATTTATTATAATTAATAATTTCAAATTATTTAACCATTTAACAATTATAATATATGTAATAATAAATGTTTTATTTAAACAATTTATCTGAAGATATATTATATAAAATTTTAAAAGATGTTATAATTGATAACCCCCCATTAATGACATATTGTTTAAAGTATTTATGTAAAGATTTTTCAAAAATAATAAATAATAATAAGATAGAAATATGTAATAATAAAGATAATGATGAATTAATGAATAAATTATATAAAAATGGAAATGTAAAAATATTTAATTGGTTATATCAAAATAATATTAAATTAAAAAATATTGATGTTATACATTTAATTAAAAATAATAGATTAGATGTTTTAGAAGAATCTTTAAAATATAAAATGAATATAAATGTATTATTTAATCGTTTTTATTTAACAAATACATGTGATGAAGATGATGAAGATGATGATATAAAAAAATGTAATAATTTTAATTTATTTGATTTGGTTAAAACAAATGCTTCATTTTTATTATATTCAACAGAATGTGGTTATTTAGATATATGTAAATTTTTTATTGATAATCCAAAATATAAAATGTATAAAAAACAAATTCCAAAAATGTTAGATATATGTATAGAAAATAACAAATCAGATATAATAAAATATATATTAAAAAATCATATAGATATGATAGATAATAAAAGATTAAATAATTGTTTAAAATATTAAACGATATATAAATGATTAATATAAATAATTAATTTGATATTATTTAAATAATTATTGATAATATAATATATATTAAATGGTTATGAGGGTTCAAAAAAGAAATGGTGATTTTGAAAATGTATCTTTTGATAAAATAATGAATCGCATTTCTAGTTTATGTAATGAACCCGGTTTAAAAGTATTAAACATTGATCCAACAATTATAGCACAAAAAATATGTTCTGAAATTCATGATAAAGTATCAACAACTAAATTAGATATTTTATCATCTGAAGTAGCTATATCATTATATAGTAAAAATCTAGATTTTAAAGAATTAGCTTCAAGAATTGTAATATCTAATCATCACAAAAATACAAATGGTAAATTTTCTGATATTATTAGTAATTTATATAATTATAAAACAGAGGATGGAACATCAAAACCATTAGTAAATGATATAATTTATAATTTAACTATGAAGAATATGGATATAATTAATGATAAAATAAATTATAAAAATGATTATAAATTAGATTATTTTGGATTTAAAACATTAGAAAAAAGTTATTTATTAAAAATTAATGGTAAAATTGTAGAAAGACCTCAAGATTTATTAATGAGAGTATCTTTATCAATTCATAGGAATGATTTAGATAAGGCATTTGAAACATATGATTTTATGTCAAATCAATATTTTATTCATGCTACTCCCACATTATTTAATGCTGGAACAAAAAGAGAACAATTTTCCAGTTGTTTTCTATTAATGATGCAGGATGATAGTGTAGAAGGAATATATGATACATTAAAAGATTGTGCTTTAATTTCGCAATCAGCTGGAGGTATTGGTTTAGCTATACATAATATCAGAGCAAAAGGGTCATTTATAGCTGGAACTAATGGTATTTCAAATGGTATTGTTCCAATGCTTAGAAATTTTAATGATACAGCAAGATATATAGATCAAGGTGGTGGTAAAAGAAATGGATCTTTTGCAATATATTTAGAACCATGGCATGCAGATATTTTTGAATTTTTAGAATTAAAAAAGAATCATGGTAATGAATTAGAAAGAGCAAGAGATTTATTTTATGGTTTATGGATTAATGATTTATTTATGGAACGTGTTAAAAATAATGAACAATGGTCTCTATTTTGTCCAGATAAATGTAAAGGATTATATGATATATGGGGTTCTAAATTTGAAGAATTATATTTAAAATATGAAAAAGAAGAAAAATATAATAAGAGAGTAAATGCTCAAGAATTATGGTTTGCTATTTTAAATTCACAAATTGAAACAGGAACACCATATTTAGTTTATAAAGATGCTGCTAATCGTAAATCAAATCAACAAAATTTAGGAACAATTAAATCATCTAATTTATGTACAGAAATTATTGAATATACAAATAAAGAAGAAACAGCTGTATGTAATTTAGCATCTATCTCTTTAAAAAGTTGTTTAGAATATCCAGATTATACAGGAATGAATTTTAAAATTTATTCAAAGCCAGATTGTATGTATTGTAATGCTTCTGAAAAATTACTAAATAATTATAATATAAAATACGAAAAAGTATCATATAAAAATCTTTTATTAAGTGGTCAAACCCCTGTTGGTGTTAAATTTCCTCAAATATATATTAAAAATGGAATAAATAATATACATATTGGTGGATATACAGAATTAGAGAGATATATTCGACCTGTATTTAATCACAAAAAATTAGTCAAAATTAGTAAAATATTAACTAAAAATTTAAATAACATTATTGATTATAATTATTATCCAACACCTAAAACAAAATTATCTAATTTTAGACACAGACCAATTGGAATAGGAATTCAAGGTTTAGCTAATGTCTTTTATGAATTAAAGATTAGTTTTGATTCAGATGAAGCTAAACAATTAAATAAAGATATATTTGAATCTATATATTTTGGTGCTTTACAAAGATCAATGGAACTTGCTAAAGAAAGAGAAATTGATATGAAATCTTTAAAAGAAATGTATAATAATAATGATACATCATTATTAGATGAAATAAAAAATTTAGAATTAAAATTAAATCCAATCGAAGAAGAATTAAATAGAGAAGAATATTTAGGTACATATTCATCATATATTGGATCTCCTATGCATAAAGGTAAATTACAATTTGATTTGTGGGAAAAAGAAGTAGACAATTGTTTACATGATTGGACAACATTGAGGGGGGAAATTAATAAATATGGAATTAGAAACAGTTTACTATTGGCACCAATGCCAACAGCCTCTACTTCACAAATCTTAGGTAATTATGAATGTTTTGAACCTGTTATGGCAAATATTTACTCTAGAAGAGTATTATCAGGTGAATATCTAGTAATGAATGATTATATGGTAAAAGATTTAGAAATATTTAATATGTGGACACATGAAATGAAAGATAATTTAATTAAAAATGATGGTTCAATTCAAGCAATAATTGGTATTCCAGATATTATTAAAAGTAGATATAAAACTGCTTGGGAATTAAAACAAAAAAATATAATAGATATGTCAAGTGATAGGGGTCAATTTATATGTCAATCACAAAGTTTAAATTTATTTATGGAAGCTCCAAATTATTCTAGATTATCATCAATGCATTTCTATGCTCATAAAAAAGGATTAAAAACAGGTATGTATTATTTAAGAACACGACCATCAAGTAAAGCAATACAATTTACAATTGCCCCCGAATCATGTGAGATGTGTAGTGGTTAAATAATTTAAGGAAATAAAATATAATAGTATATATATAAAATGGTGACTCATTATAAATACGAGTCGTTTAAATCACTATTTAATAGTGATGATTTTTTGTCTAATTATAAAGAGTACATATCTAATAATGCAGATAAAATAGATGCTTTATTAGAAACCATTTCATCTATAACAATTAATAAAAATTATTATAAAATGAATATATCTTCAAAAAATGTTAAATTTAAAAATAATTTATCAACAGATACATTAATTATTAAAAATATACATAATTTATTAAATAAATTAACTGATAATAATATAGAGAATATTGTTAAAAAAATAATATTGGAAATAGGAACTACGCATCATATAATACCACATATATTGGATATTATAATAGATAAAAGTATATCTGAAATTCAATATACAGATTTATATGTTGAAATTATTAAAAAAATATTAATAATTGATAAAACAGTAAAATTAGAATTATTTATAAATAATAAAATGGATAAAATATATGTTGATTTTCAAAAAAAAGAAACAGACTATTTATCTTTATGTTCTATGAATAAAAATATAGATGATGTTATTGGTTTATCTATATTTATAGTTAAACTTGAAATAAATAATTTATTAAAAGAATATAATAACAAAATTATAAATATTATGTTTGATAGTATTATTATAGAAGATGATGATATATGTTATAAATATATATTATCACTTTATAATATTTTTTCATTATTAGATAAAGAAGAAATTATTATTTACAAAGAAAAAATAAATGAATTAAAAAATAAAAATATAACAAAAAAAAATAAATTTAAATTAATGGATATATTAGATTTAATGAAATAGTTTAAAGTTTATAATTAATAAAATAAATAAATGGATAATATTTACTACTCTCCAGTTGATTTCAGTACCTGTAGTTCTGGAGATTATATTTTAGAAACTACTAGCATATCAAATGAATTAATAAGTAATATAGATAATAGTTTATTTATACATGAAAATATAAATTTCATTAATAGAGATAATTTTTATAATGATATGTATGTAATTAAATTAGAATTACTTAAACATATTGAATGTGATACATTTTTATTAGATTCTCAATTAAATATAATTAAAAATGTTAAAAAAGATAATAAAATTGATACAATTGCTTCAGAAGTATTATATTTATTAATTAGAGATAATAGTAATTTATTAATTGATAATATTAAATTAAAACTAATTACACCTATATTAAATAAATTAAATTATGATATAGAAAAATTAAATATAGATTTATTATTAAAATGTATTAAAAATTTAATTTCAAAAAATATGAGTGATCAAAATACTAAATTGATTAATGATATTATAGATTTTAAAAAAGATTATATTAAAAAGCAAGATGAATTGTTAAAATTAGAATCAAATTTAATAAATGATATAAATATAAATAATGATGATATTGAAACAATTGATAAAATGTTAAAAAAAACAAAATCTTTAAACAATGATATAGATAATAAAGAAAATGAGAAGATGATTAAAACAATGTTAGAATTATCAAATATGTTATATAAAAATAGTAATATTATTAATTCTAAACAAAAATATATAGATAAAAGAAAAGAGATGAATAATTATATTAATGTAATTAGATATATTAATAATTTTAATAATTGTAATATATGTCAATTATGTTTAACAAATCCAATAGATCATTATATTATTCCATGTGGGCATACAGCTTGTTCAGATTGTTTAACAAAACAAAAACAATATCAAGGGTCAGAAAATTTTAAATGTGGATTATGTAGAGTATTAATTGAAGATACAAATAAATTATATTTATAAATATATAATATGATTAAATTATTTATTATAACATTAATATTAATATATATGGAGAACCATTAAAAAAATGTAAAACTGGATATAAATCAGGTAGTTGGGATAAACATGGATATTGTAGTGAAAAAGATGGAGGTGTTCATCAAATATGTTTTAATGTAAATAATGAAACTAGTAATTTCTCTAAAATTACTAATCAAGGAAATTGGTCTAAAAATAGAATTGGAAATAATCATTGTATGTGTTTGGGAGCTTGGGCGCTATATAAATCTAAAAATAAAGGAAATAATAAAGAATTAATATGTGAATCAATTCCAGATATTGCACTATCTAGTAATTATATTAATAAATGGAATCAATGGAATGGAGATGAATTACCCGATCAAATAATTAAAGGAGTAGATAGTTTAGTAAATCAATGTTAAAATAAAAAAAAAAGTAAATATTTAAAAATAAATATAACAATTTAAGAAATAATTATAAAAAAAAATGGAATAGTATTATTTAATCAAATGTAATAATTATTTTACCATGATGTTTATTTAAACCCCTGGAAGCAGATAAAGATAGTTCTTGTCTTTTTTTTCTATAATTTTCTATATTTTTTGATTTATTTATAACTTTAATTGAACTATTCATATCATTTTCTATTTCTTTATGATTTTTTTTAATAAAATCAATTAATTTATTATTAATTGCCCATCTAAAAAAATTCAATTGACCCAATGTAGTCATAATAGAATTCATTTCATTTTTATTATTTTTATATTCAAAATTAATTTTATTTCTTCTACAAAATGGATCAAAATTTTTCTTTGAATAAGATTTTAATTGAGATTTATATGAATGATATACATTAAATGATTTATGAGGATAATTTTCTGCATGTTCAATTGTATGATTTCCATTATCAGATTCATAAATCATATAAATAACATCATTTTTTTTAGAATAATTTGTAACAAACCAATCTATTACTCTTAAAGATATTTTATTATATTTAATATAATCTAAAAAATTATTTAAATTTTCATCAACATAAAAAGATTTTAATTTATTCAATAATAAACTATTGTGATAACTCATTTATATATTATTTTATAATTACTCTTTAATATAAATATTTATTTATATTTTAACGCAGTTATTTTTTAAAAGTAGTATCTAAATTTAAATCATTCGATTTAAATTTAGGTGCTTTATTTTTAATTAATTTTGAACTAGATTTACTTGAACTATTCATCATATAAAATAAACCACCACAAATAATAACGATTATAACGATTATAATAATTACAGTATAATTACCACTTTTTTCTCCATCTGGATCTCCATCTGGATCTTCATCTGGATCTTTATCTGGATCTTTACCTTTTATAGGATTAGATTTAGTATTACTGGTATTTTTAATACATTTTTCTGAAAAATTAGGTTCACATCTAGATTTAATTGTTCCATTATTGCTACCAGAATTCCATTTACAAGCAAATGAATTATTTTCTGCTATTTCCATAAATGAATTTCCACAATTATCAGTTTCATCGATATCAAAACAATGATCTATTTCTGATAATGAATTACAATTAACATTTGATGCATTTGTAAAAAGTTCAAGATTATTTCTTTTCATATATATATATATATATATAATATATATAATTTACTTATTATTTATTTAACCAATAAATACCTTGTAAATAACTATCAGACAAGTCATCTTTTTTCTTAGAAGAATTATATAATTGTATAAAGTTTTCTTTTTCTTCTTTTATCATTATTTCACAATATTTTACAGCTAAGTATTTATTACGTTTATATGTTTCTTTATATTTACACTCTATTGGAGGACCATTATAAACTTTTAATTTATTGCGAGCATTTATCATTTCTAAATTATTTATATTAGAGTTTTCATTAGAAACACCATTTATTAAAAAATAAGTATAAACCATCATTTGAATTGATTTCATTGTTGGATTTTTTAATGATGGTTGATTCTCAACTATAACTTCTCTACAATTTAAAAAATCAGGATATTCATTTAATTTTTCAATCATTTTTTTACCTACATTTAATATTGAATTGTTTGTTTTAATTTTTTTTAATTTTTTTTTATCAGGTGGTTTATATTGTTTTAATTTAGAATGATTTGTACATAATTTTATATCATTATCTAACCAAGTTGTAGTATATGTTGCTGATTTATCGCATGAATTACCTTTAGTATTTTTATGTTCACATAAACAATCACAAGAAATATTTATAATACCCCAATCTTGTATTTTTTTATTTTCAGTTAGTTGACAAAAAGCTAAATTCTTTATGCCAATATCAAAAGATAATATGCTCATAATACTATATTAAATATTATTCTTAAATAAAAAATTAAAAATTAAATCCAGATGGAATATTATTGTTGGATGCTAATGGTGGATTCATACTTGCTTGTTTTTGTTCATATGCTTGTGTTGGATTAAGAGGTGGTTCATTAACTTGAGATACTAAACTAGTAATTTGAGTTTCTTGTGTATTTTCTTTTCTAGGCATTGATTCATCTGGAACATTTTTCATAATACTTGAAACACTACTAAATACATATGCTAATTTTATAATATAAATAACTAACGGGGCAAATAATACAGTCCATGCTAAATTTTCATGATTATAGGAACAAAGGCCATATAAAAGAACACCTAAAATAACAATAAATGATATTTCATACCACATGTGCATAGTTAAAATATTATTAACTTTCACACTTTTAAATTTTTGGGAAATATTATAATTATTATATAGTGTAACACCTGCTATAATAGCAAATACAATATAAACAACTAATGGTGAACATTTATCTGTTTTTAAAAGTGAATTTACGCTACTACCAATTTCTTTATCCATTTATATTATGGTATATATATTAATTTTCATTTTTTTATTTAATAAAAATACCTTTTTTTACCACCATCATATGCTAAACGTAATCCAGATTTTTAGCAGATTTTCTACGATTACCTTTTTTTAGTTCCACCACCTGTAACACGAGCTTCTAATGGTCCAACTTTTAATGCTCTTTTACTTTTTTTCCCTTTTTTACTTTTTTTTCCTTTTTTACTTTTAGAACCAAGTCTAACACCTGTTCTCCCTAACATATGATCAGCTCCAATATCAATTCCACTTAAATTAGCAGAAGCATCGGCATTTAAAATTTTTTTATTGCCTATACTACCTTTTAATCCTTTTCTACCTAATGATGCTTTTGCTTTTAAAAGTTTTTTATGTCCAATATGTCCTTTTAGACCTTTTTTATCTAAAGATGCAGAAGCTAAATTTAAAGCATTTGCATTTATACCATCAACCCCAACATTTGCTTGAATATTATGTTTTTTGGTACCTACTCTAACGCCACTATTTTTACCAACTTTAGCTTCAGCAATTCCCAAATCTAAAGATGCACCTCCTTTTTTCATAGTTTTTTTAGCACCAAATTTACCTTTTTCTGTTTTGTATCCAGCTTTAACTAGACGTTTATCTTTTTTAGCAGTTCTATGTTTTTTAGCAGAAACAATTCTACCATGTTTATTTTTCATTAAATCTTTTTTTCTTAATCTACCAGTTGTCATTACGGCATTTCCATGAAATACTGCTGCTCTAGAACCAACTCTTTGAATTTTCATATTATAATATTATATATATTTTTATTTTAACATAATCGTTAAATAATTTGACTTTTAAATTATTTTTTTATTAAAATATAATATGTGTTTCGGTAAATATAAAAAGAAAAATACTCGTCAAAAATATAAAAAAAATAAAATAATACCACTTAAAGAAAATAATAATAAAAAAACAAATATTGAAAGAAAGAATCACCATGAAAATATTAAACGAGAACATTCTATTGTTATTAAACAAAAAGAAGAATTTCACGACAAATTTATAAAAGAAATAATACCATGTGGACATTGTAATAAAAAATTCAATTTAGGTTCTAATGAATTACAAATAAATTGTGGTGGGTGTGATAACTTTTTCCATTGTCATATTGGTGGTAAATGTAAAGGTAAAAATTGTTCAATAGAAATGCCAGATGGAACTATAGAACATTTAAGTTATTGTCTAAATTGTTGTAATCCTTATACAATAAATAATGGTTATTGTTTATGTAATAATTGTTATGTAAAATAAATTTATTCATTAATAAAATAATTAATACCACTGTAATTAACAATAATATATTTTAAATTATCATATATATTTTTTAATTCTTTACATAATATCATATATTTTTTATGATTTAAACAATTATATACTAAAATAATATTATTAATATATTTTTTTAATATAGAAACATTTTCTAAAATATTATTATCAATTTTATTATTTTTATATATTTCAATTATTAAACTTTCGTCATTAAATAAAAAAAGTTTGAAAATATTTAATATCTTAATTTGTTTATCATGTATATTTTTATCTAAAAATAATTCTCTTTCAATTTTACTTATTTTATTTATAAATTCTACTGCATTTTTTTCTTTTCTTAATACCCATAATAGTTTATTAAATTTGTCATCATTTAATTTTACATTATTATCAATAATATTCCTATTTTTATTTATCATATTTTTGTATAATTTATTAAAATCATATTTATTAGTTAAATGTTTTAATATATCATAATTAGTATTAATACTTTTACTTGATCCAATAATTTCAGGTAATTCTCCTCTCATAATTTCTTTATAATCTATATTATAAAATACTATATTACCTTTTATATCATGACCACGTCTTCCTGCTCTTCCACTCATTTGTAAATAATCATCTTTTGTGAATTTACTATTATTCATACCAATAATACATGAAGTTAATACAGGACAATCTATACCTAAACATAATGTTCTATCTGATATTACAATACCAATTTCTTTACTTGATAATAACTTTTGAACAATCCAATTATATTCATTTGGCATTCCATCAATATATATACCAATTCCTCTTTTTAATAACTGCATTAAAGGATGAGTATATTCTAATTTAATTCCAAGAGTTTTTCTAATATTTTTTCTAATTTCTCTAATTTTATTATCACTCATAGGTTCTTTGTGAGTAAAACAATAATCTGGATGTTTTTTAAATATATTTTGTGAACAAAAATCTGGATTTAATATAAAATTATTATATTCTTTTTTAAGATTAATATATGGTTGTTTTTTATCAGAATATATACCATATTTTTTTTTAAGTTTATCTAATAATAATTCATAATATTCTTGAATTTGTAATGAATAGTTGAATTTTTCTGTTTGATTAAATTGTTCTACTTTATTTTCAATATCTGATATTGGATCTTTACTTGATTTATTAATTTTAATTTTAGATTTAAATAATTCTAATTTATCTAAATAATTTTTATATAAATCATTTTTTTTATTTAATATATCATAATGATATGGATAATTATAATTTTCTGCTTCTATTAATTTAGTATGTATATTATTAAATAGTTGTATACAATTATTTAATTCAGTATTAAATAATAACATTGGAAACATCTTATTTTTTTTAGAATCTAATAAAAAATCAATAATATCATCATTATTTTGTTTTATATTAAAATCCATTGAAAAATTATCCAAAATATTACAAATATTTTTTGAATAATCATTATTTAATAATTGTAAGTTTTCTTTTAAAAATATTTCATAATCTTTTGATTGATCTAATGTTAAAATATCATTATTATGTATATTAGAAAAATATTTATCAGGTGATAAATTATTAATTTTATCATATAAATCATCATCATCATCACATAAATCTTCAAATTCTTCTTCTATTTTTTCCCATAAAACAGCTAAATCTTTTGGAGAAAATGGTAAATTATATTCTATCAATTTATTATTATTTATATCTTCTATATTTATTGATGCTAATGGATGTAATTCTACTAATTTATTATTTTTCCATAACCATCTTTGTTGATTTATAAATCTTTTATTATATTCTATTAATTTTATTTCTTTATTTGGATTTATACTTTTGAATATATTATGTAATTTTTCAATATTTTTAATAGTTGCAGATAAAGCAATAAAAGGACAATCGATTAATTTTATTAAATTTTCATATATATTTCCATCATCTATTTTATTTAATCCATGTATTTCATCAAATACTGCATAATCAAATTTAATATTTATTTTATATAACATTTTTTCAAATATTTCAGGTGTTCCTAAAAATACATTTATTTTATCTGTAAATGAATTATATTCTAAATTATTGCATAAATAATGAACTTTATAACCCATTTTAGTAAAATGAGCACCAACTTGATATACAACAGGATCAGCCGGGCATATATATGCTATAACATTATGAATAACTGCTGCTCCCATTCCAATAAAAGATTTACCAGATGATGTTGGTGCTCTTACTAAAACTGAAATTTTTTTTTTCATGTTTTTAAATGTCTCTAATTGCCAATTTTCTAATTTATTTTCTTTTTTTTCCCAGATATTTAATGGTGGCAATAAATGCCCCATTGATTTTAATATATATAATTTTAAATCATATTCATTTAATTTTTTAGATATTTTATCAATTATTATTTTATTATTTACATCAGTAATTTCAACATTTATTAATTGAAAATATAAACCCATTATATTTTCCATATTATTTTTCCTTATTTTTTTATCATTCCATAACCTATCTAGTAATTTAAATTTATAATTTAAAATACCTTTATCGCTTTTAATATTTTTTAAATTATTAAAGATGTCTTTAATAATTAAATTATTTAAATAAAAATTTATTTTTTTTTCATCTTCTCTTTCTTCTTTTAATATTTTATTTTTATTTTGTTCTATTCGAATTAAATCTGCTTTTTTTATTACTTTTTTATTTTTTTGTTTTTTATGAATTGTATTTTCAATTTTTGTATTATTATTTTTAATTGAATCCTCAATTATATGTTTAAAATTTGAGTTTAGATCTTCACCTAAATCTCTAATAAATACATTGAAATTATCATTATCAATTGTTTGCCAAACTAAGTTTGCCATATTTATTTTTTTAATGTATATATACTATTAGTTATGTTTTTAAGTAAATTTATCTAGATCTACAACCATTATCATATAACTTAATAGCACCTTGATCTTTTATATTAGATCCTAAATTATTATTATTACCCATTGCTGCCTGACATGCACCTACTCTTATTTCATTTCCATTCCAATCACCACCTGGATTTACTGTACATCTAGAAACAGGATCCCCTTGTTTAACACATAATTCATAAGAATCATATGATGTTCTACCTAATCCGGGATCAGGCCAAATAGATTGTTTTTCTCTTGGATAAGTTTTAGAACATTCATTTATTGCCCAATTTAACATTTCATTTTGTTCGTTACTGCCTTTGGCTAAACTAGCATATGGTGTATCATTTATTTTCATATCTGAACATTTTTTGCATGTTCTATATTGATTTGTTTTATTTGGTGAAACATCATTGTGTCCACAAAATAATGCTTCTTTTGGTACAAGTGTCCTTTCATTAGATTTTTTATTAAGTCCAATTGAGTCACCCCACCCAAAAAATTCAAAATCTTCTGGATTTCCATCAACATATTCTTTATATATTTCTTTATTATTATCTATATAATCTAATCGACCCTCTACAATTTCACCATTATTATCTTCTACACTATCAATTGTTTCTTGTGGTATAGCAATAACAGATGTTTCCGAAGCTATAATTGGTTCAGTATCATTCCAAAAAACACTATTATATGTATTAAATTTTTTACTAGGTCTAATTATAATATCATCATTTGAATCGGGATCATTTAAATAATTTTCTGTTTTTCCTGTAGTAGGTTTAATACCTAGTTCGTATGCTTCAAAATCATATGTTACATTTTTCCCATATATAGCCATATTTTCTATATTTGTATCAGGTCCTATATCACCTGATTTACAACAACCCCATCCACCCGTGGTATCCCACCATCGACCATCTCTATTACCTTCATTATCATATACTGCACATGTACCACCTTCTGGTACACATCTAACTTCTGGTTTACCAAGCATTAATTCACAATTATCACCAGAATATCCTGAAGCTGTATCACATATACATTCACCTGTATTATTATCACAATATCCTCTTTGTATTGTTCCACCTATTCCAACTCCATTTTGTCCACAATCTTTATTTTTACACTTATTTGGCATTTGACAAATTGGGACTAATCCATTTGAATCTGGATCAGATCCCATACATTGATTAAGTGTATCATTGGTTGATGCCAATCTACATGGAATAACATAATTATTTTCCATTGTATCCCATTCTGTTATTGTTTCATTATCAATACTGATTCTATTTTTTCCATAAACACTTACTTGGGTAGATCCAATTGAAAATTTTTCTCCAAAATTTTCACATTTATCAGCAGTAATTTCCGAACAACTCTCTGTTACTTCTAATCCAACTTCACATTCAATTGGTTCACATATTTGTTTACTTATATCTATATCATTTATATCATCTTTATTGCATATATTTTCATTATTATTCATTGTTTTTTTAATTAATTCTTCTTGATTCAAATTCATATTTTCATATTCTCTATCATCAATATTACAATTTACTAAATAATTGTTAACATTAATTCCAGAAAATTTAATAATTTCATTATTTTGATCTACAACTTGTCCACATTCTTGTTCTGGATCATCATTAATACAACTTGTATAATTATTATTATCATTATTATCAACTAATAATTTAAAATATTTTTGACATTTAGGTAAATTGCATTTATTATATAATATATCTGTTCCGTTATTAGATTCAGTACATGATTGTTCATCTTCATTCCATCTACATCTTTGTGAATTTATATTAATATTATTCTCATTCATTATATTTTCATAATAGTAACTATTATTACAATTTTCTTTATTTGATATTGGTAAACAACTATCAACCCATTCAGTTGCGTTATTTAAAACACAATCATTTATATGTGATTCGCATCCTGTATTTATACATTCTTGATATGAACTATACTTACCATTTTTATCTGGATAACATTCAGCTTTACCATTTGTAGAAAAATCTGTTCTTATTCTTCCACAACTCCAATTACATTCTTCAGCTAATTCAATTATTTCATCATCGGTTAACCAATTTGTTCCACTGCTATTTGTTCCACTGCTATTTGTTCCACTACTATTTATTTCATTATTTTCTAAATATTCATATTTATCTTTATTACAATCAATTAAAATATCAATGATTATGATTACAAATATAGATAAAATAAAAATGCAAATTAATGTTTTCTTATCATACATTAATATATATATATATATTAATATATAATATTTAAAAATATTCTATGTTTAATTTATATATAAATTATAAAATATAAATTAATATGAAATTAGAAGATATTAATAGTTTATCAAATGAAAATTTAATCAAAATAATAAAAAAATATAATATAAAACATAATGGATCTTTATCCAGAGACAATGCAATAAAATTAGTTAAACAATTTTTTATAGAAAAAATGAAAAAAAAAGAAAATAATTCAGATATTAAAAGTGTTAATATTAATAGAACAAATCGACAAAGAAGAATGTCATCTGCTAATAGTACAGTAACTAAACGTGATAATATTCCAACATCAGATGTTAAACATATTAGAGATAGAAGAATGTCTCAACCCACAACAAATGATGAAAAAAAACAAGCACAAATAGATCATGAATTAAAACAAAATCAATATCAAGGTCAAAAAGAAATAATTGATGAACTTAATAAAAAAATGCCAATTTATGATAAACATGGTATATATCCTGCTCAAAAGAGATTAGTTGCTATTGGAGATGTTCATGGAGATTTAAAAGTTACATTAATAAGTTTAAAATTAGCAGGAGTTATTGATAAAGATATACATCCATATAATTTTGATATTAATAAAATTGAATGGATTGGAGGATCAACATGGATTGTTCAAACAGGTGATCAAATTGATAGATGTAGACCAGATAATTGGGATAAAGATTGTATTGAAAATTTAGATGACGTAGTTGAAGATGAAGGTAATAATATGTTGATTATTAAATTATTTAAAATATTAGATGATAAAGCAAAAAAATATGGTGGTCGTGTTATTACTTTATTGGGAAATCATGAATTAATGAATGTTGATAGAGATTTTAGATATGTTTCTCCTCAAGAATTTCTAGAATTTGTTCCTGTTAAAGATAGAATATCACAAAAAACTAAAGATGGTTTACCATTGGGTTATTATCATAGAGCAAAGGCATTTGAAAGAGGTGGATCTTTAGCTACATATTATGCTACTCATAAAAAAAGCATAGTTATAGTTGGTAGTTGGTTATTTGTTCATGGAGGATTTAGTCATTCTTTATCTCAAAAATTAACAATTCAAGAAATAAATGTATTAGTTCAAAAATGGTTATTAAATAAAACTAATGAAAATGAAGAAGAATTATTTGATGAAATTTTTAGACAAGATGACGATTTATCTCCATTTTGGTGTAGATTATTTGCGGAAGAAGATGAAGAAGGAGAAAATACAGAACAAGGATTTAATCATTTATTAAATATATTAAATAAAAGAAATAAAAAATTAATGCCAATTAAAGGTATGGTTATTGCTCATACACCACAATATATGCATGATAGATATTTAAATTCCTTATATAATAACAGATTGTGGAGAATAGATGTTGGAATGTCTAGAGCATTTGGTAAACATGATATGTGTGGAGATAATAAATATAGACAAATTCAAGTATTAATTATTAATAATGATAATAGTTTTGAAGTTAAAAAACAACCATTTAATGGAAGACAACCTGTTCCTGGTATGGGTGAATCCGTAGATCTAAATTTAAGTGGATTTTTAAGTTAAAAATATATATTTTAAATATATAATTTTATAATGAATATTGAATTATTAAATCAAAGAAAATTATTATTAATGTTATTTGATTTACTATGCAATAATTTAGATAATTATATTAAAAACGAAAATTTAATATTCAAATCAAATAATAATGATTATAATTTAATATTAAAAGATTTGGAAACTATTTATGATAATTTTGAAAAAAAATTAACAAAAAAAATTTTTTATATAAGTAAATTATAATATGAAAAATTTATCAATATTATTAAAAAAAAAAAGTAAACTATTTCAATGTATATTTATAACATTATTATTTCAACTATTTATAACATATTCTACTATAACAATAAATGATAAAATTAATATTATAGATAATAATAATACAATATTATTTATATTATTAATAGTTGGATTAATTATCATTACCATAATTATACAATATACAGAATCATTTATATTAAAACAAATATTATTTGGAATTTTTAGTATTATTGTTGGTTTATTATTATCATATACTTTTGATAGTATTGAAAATAAAGACATAATAAAAAAATCAATAATATCCACATTAATTAACTTTATAATAATATTTATTTTTGGTTTAATTATAGGACTATATGGAATAGATATATCATGGATGGGAATAATATTACTTATATTATTATTAATTATAATTACTGTATCTATATTTAATATATTTGATAATAGTGAAGATAAAGATAAATGGAATAAATATATATCAATATTTATAATTATTTTATTTTCAGTATATATTATATATGATACAAATAATATATTATTAAAATATAATGATAATAAATGTGTTGATGCAGCATTAGACTATTATTTAGATATTTGGAATATATTTACATCATATTTAAATTTAAATAGATAATTAATCAATTTTATCTAATATTTTATCTAATATTTTATCATCTATTTTATCATCTTTTTTATCTTCTATTTGTTTTATTTCATTTGGATTTATTATTATAAAATAAGAAAAAATAAAACTACAATAATAGTAACTAGATGTAAGTGTCCAACATAAAAATGAATATGCTACATAAAATCCATGTAAATGAAGTATTATTTTATAAATTTGCCATAATTGATATAAATTATAAAACATTATTATTAATATTATTATTATATTTTACATATAATGACTAACAATATCTTTTTCATTACATAATTTTTCAGGATTATTTTTTTCAATTATTTTTTTAAAGTCACTTAATTTATCCAAAATATTTTCACATTTTCTATTAAAGAATAATAGTTCTTGTAACATAGCAGTTGTATATTTATCATGCTTAATACTATTATAAAATTTATTAAAATTATTTTTTTGTTTAGGTAAAAATCTATTATACATATTTTCTGTTTGATATTTATCAGCATAACCTAATTCTAATTTAAAATCAACTCTACTTGATCTAACAACTGCATTATCTAATGTTTCTGGATTATTAGCAGTAATAAATAATAAAGCACCTTCTATACAAGTAAATCCATCCATACAATTTAATAGTCCTTGTAAAGTTATTCCATTTTTATTTGAATCTCCTTTTTTTCTATCATTAAATATACAATCAATATCTTCAATTACAATAACTTTTCTATTATCTTCTTTACCTCTTTCAGAACATTCTGAATTTACATTACTAAAAGCATCAACTAGATGTGAATCATCCATATCAGTTGATAATGGTAGCATATATACATCACAATTAAAATGAGATGCTATTGTATTAATCGTTGATGTTTTACCTGATCCTGGAACACCATATAAAAATGTGATATTTTTATACGGCATTCCAAATGATAAATAATCATTTCTTTCATTTTCTGAAAAAAAATCTGTAATATTATTTATTATTTTATCTAGTTGACCTTCTTTTAAATATAATGTTTCAATTGGTCTTTTAGGTATTTTTGAAAATAAATACCAATAATCTTTAAAATAATATACTCTTACTGTTTCATTTGATTTTTCTTTATATTTTTTTAATCTATTTCTAACTAAATCTCTAGAGTTATCTACAAACTTTGTTAAAACATCTTTATTTTCATGAATTAATTCTAATTTCCAAAAAATAATTTGTCCCTTTGGTCCAGCACAACAATCATTTACTAATACTAATTTTTGTATATTATCTTTATTGTCTTTTATATGATAATGTTTGCATCTAATTGTTTCATTCTCAAATTCAATTTCTATATCTATTTCACCTGGTATCAATACTTTTTCTTTATCATCTATATATATATTTCTATATGAATATGATCTTAAATTTATTTCTTCTAAATATACAAAATTATTTATTTTATCTTTACCTAATTTATATATATTTTCGAGAACATGTCGATAATATGAATTATTAGATATAAATTCAAGTTTCATTTTATAATATTATTCTAATTAATTTTAAATATTAACATATTGTGGCAATACATGTATCAATGATCTAGGTGTTTCATTCCCCCAAATAATATTATTATCATCTTTATATTTTGGAAATTTATTGAGAGCACATCTAGCATATAGTATTCTTTTATTATGATTAATAATTATTGGTGAAATATCATTTTCTCTAAATTCATTCATTGACATAGCTTCACTTCCAACAATTGGAATTTCATTCCCAATCCACCCAATAATTCTACCATCTACTTTTTTTATATCTACTTTTTCTTTATGTTTCTTATTGTTATTGAGTTTAAAGTTTCTAGACCTTTTACCCATGTTTAATTATATTTTGATATTAAATATCATATTAATTTCAAATTATTTAAGTTATTTGATATATAACAAAATATTAAAAAAAAATATTTTACATATTTAGTTT
>Ga0233415_10000385_pt1 | contig 21367 bp, 30 predicted proteins | sample Na_anoxic_12_MG_FD_188631 | JGI IMG/M metagenome (GOLD analysis project Ga0233415, IMG submission 188631) | Seawater microbial communities from Saanich Inlet, British Columbia, Canada - Na_anoxic_12_MG | ecosystem: Environmental > Aquatic > Marine > Inlet | place: Canada: British Columbia... | reverse complement strand
AGAAAATAAAGATTATTATAAAATAAGACACGCCAAAGAGAGAGCGGGGGAACTATGGGAATCCGCATTGCTCATAACCAAAATCAATAAGGAGATTAGAAATGGCAAAGAAAAAAACTAAGGCAGTAAAGGCAAAAGCAACAGCGATTCCAAAACTAACGGCCGAATCTTTACAAAGCACCCTTTGGGGAACTTTATTAGGTGTTAAAAACGGGACAATTAAACCAGGAATGGCCAATGCTATTTCTTCACAAGCTAGAGAGATTTGTCGAGTTACTAACACGCAGGTTTCTGTGCTTAAACTGGCCGGCACCCCGACCAAAACACAAGTTAAAAAGCTTTTAATTTAAACTAAATCCTCAATTGAGGCGCTGGACTGGTTCGGTATCGTCACCGCACTGGCCAGCGTCTTAGTCACTTCCATTCCAGCTAGATCGTAAAAATAGGCCTTAATGTCTACGGTTTTCGCATCGGTAGCGGTCTCAATTAATGGGATTTCAAACTTCCCATCCTCATCGGTATAGGTTTTAGCAGCTTTTGCCACTAGTGCAGAATCATAAAGATAAGGCGTCCCACTTACGTTTGTGATTTCTATTCTGGCCCCTTCTACTGGATTGCCTGAAAGGTTTACTACCTCGCCGCTGATCGTGCACATTGCGGGAGTGGTAGCGGTATTAAAAAAGCCGTAGTCATACGAAATAGAGGTAAGAGTGGGGGAGGTTAAGCCGTCATCGCTATGGGCAAACGCTCTGATTTGAATACTTTTCCCTGATGAAATATCAAGGCTAGAAATGTTTGCCAAAATTGTAGCGTCATCAGAGGCTTGAGTATAGGTGCCGTCACTAGTGGCCCAAGCGGCGCCGTCCCAATATTTATCAATACTATTTACATAGATTGTATATTTAAACTCGTCGCTCCCTGTTTTACTTGCAGCAGTTTCAGAGAAAGAAGATAAGGAATCTGCCGTAGTGGTGGCATTTACTAAAGCATTGGGGTTGTCACTTGAATACTGGCGAGGAATTGCGGGGGTAAAAGTGGTTGTATTCTGCACCCCGTCCCATAAAATAAATTGCTTAAAGCTTCCATGGGAAACGGCTGAACCATTGGAGCCTATATTAATTACACCGTCTGCCGGTGCCGCCAGGGTAACCGCGACAGATTGCGAGGCAAAAGAAACCCCGTCGATAAAAATTTCCTGCTTTGTCGGCCCCATAGCTACGGCGATATGATATTCCTGGCCCGCCGTTGGTGACCAAGAAGCGCCTGGTGCCCCCTTATAAAGACCGGCACTATCCCAAATAGTGACAGAAAAAGTCCCGTTCGCTGCATGAGTCAAAAGTAGCCTATTGTTATCATTGGACACTTCTTTTTTATGTAACAAATCAAGGGCCGAGGCAGGATTTCCTGAACCGGCGGGCTTGTAATAAAAATCAAACTGATAATCATTTGCAGAAGTTGGGGCCCAATTATCTATCGGGATTGAGATATAATCCAAGGTGCTGGAAAAATTCAGATAGTTATTTTCCCAAGAGTTATTGCCGCCGCTGGCCTCTGTTTCAGTAATTGCCGAGCCGGTCTTTCTTCTCGCTGCAAATTCTTCGCTGGTGGTTAATGGTATATAGACAAGCTCGCCAGTTTGGAGCGTGGTTAATTGCTTCAATGTTAACACCGAGCCGCTTATCTCTATTTCGTCAGAATCAGAAAGGGTAAAGTTACTAGGGGTCACATAGTTGATCGTGTTGGTTAAGCTCATTTAATAAGGCCCCTTTGACTTGCTTTCACATTGTATCAATTTAGTTCTAATTTCTTCGGTATAGTCTTTTATCGCTCTAAAATCGTCAGGATTAGTAGCGAAATAATTTACCATATCTTTATTTTCTCTCTCGTAATTCTTTTTTTCTAGCCTTGGGTCATTACACTGACTTTTACCAGGGCCAATCAAACAAAGCTCCCCAATTGGCGAGGGGTGCTTTTCGCATTTACTCGCGCCCGTTAATATCGCGTACAATATCAGCCCTGTCTTTGCTAGTTTTCGCATTTTTCGCTTTCTTGGTTAGCTTGTTAATTTTCTTTTTCTTCTCATTGAGTTTTTTCTTCTCTCTTGCCTCTTTAAATTTACCGTAATTTTCCCAAATCTTTTTTACTAAAGGGATTAGGTCGGCAACAGCTTTTAAGACGGTGAGAATCGTTCCCATTATTCCTCTTTTTTCTGAGGCAATTTAAGGGATGCAAAGTAATCAATCACAAAAGAGGCTTTTTTATAAATCTCCGAGTTTAGGATTTTCTCAAGCTTCTCGTCATCTGATTTACTCGGCGTAAATTCTACATAAGTCCGAGCAAGAGAAGTAAGAGGCTTTAAAAATACTCTAAGGGAGCCCATTAGGACTATTATCTGAACGACTGTCCCATGCTTTCCAGCAAGTGCTTCGATTAATGGTTTGGCAAATTGTGCTGCGGCTTCAAATTCCATTTAATACCCCTTCTAAGGTTTGACTTGTAAGTGAAAGTGGGCAGCCCCATAGCTCCCATCAGGTAATTTTGCTCGGTGATAAACTAAGGCTCTGGGCTTTAAATCTTTGGCTGAAATTGCGGCTATATCCTCATATTTTTTATTAAAATGAACTAAAAAATCGTCTATGTCATCTGTTGAGAATCCTCGGGAACTAAAATCAGCAGCGCGCCCCTCAATGTGTGACCTACTTACTCGCCCTGCTGCCTCTTCTTTGAGAGAGGTAATTTTACAAGGGAGGCCTTTAAAGTTGCAGTACATAATAAAAGAGTAAAGCAAGCCGAGCATATTAGGGTGTAATTCCATGAGATCATCCAGGTTTACCTCGTCCTTTTTACTGAAAAGGCTCATTTTTTAACCTTGTCTAGTTTATGGTGCTTATAAATATCGAAAACCATATCTGTTAATTTTTCCACGCTTCTTTTTTCTGCAAAAGTAGTGTGAGCATAAACCACCACGCTGGCAGTGGTCATAATTAAGAGAATCACGGTTTTAACATCAATTTTCATTAAGTAATCTCGCTATAGAGGGCCAATGTATATCGAGCATTGCCCGCCGTCCCTGCTACTTTTAAGTCGGTTCCTGATGGCACCTCGAAAACATGAGTGCAAATTACATCAGTAGAAGTAAAAGTATAGGCATCAATAGCGCCGCCGGTGCCGCCTGTCTCTAGTGCCCCGTTAACATCCACGTCCATATTGGAGCCAGTTATTGTAGTGATTGAATACCCCTCAAAGGCCAATACATCGTCAATATAGAACTCGCCGTCCCCCTTGCACGTCACTTTACAGATTGCATATTTCCCACTAGCGACCGTCTCATTAGAGGTATTGGTTTTTACCGCTACCGTGTCGGGGTTTGGTGTCCATGGAACTACTAAATCAGTCATATTTTAAACCTCTGCAATTAAGTAAACAGTAAAGCGACCCATTGTGCCGCCCGCCGGTAAAGAGGAAATATCTAGGAATAAATATTCCCCAACCGCCAAATCTTTCACGTTAGCATCTAAAACCATATTGGCGCTCTCGTCATAATCAGAAGCGGAGGCCATTGCAATGCTTGGGCGGGTAGTAAAAACAGAAACGGCGGCAGAATCGTCCAAGCTTGTCGCTTTCCTTACATTCATTTCTAACGTACCTGTTAAGCTCCCTACGGGTGTAATTAGCCCTAGCTTTGCATCAATCAATGTCATAGCAGAAGGAACTCTCCAAGCGCTTAAACCAGTAAGAGAGGAAGCACTAGAGGCGTTTTTTACTACGCCATCGAAAATAACTACCTTTTTCGCCAGGGCTGCAAAAGTTTGGATCTCTGTCTCATGCGCATCTAGGGAATCCTGGTGCTTTTTAAAAAGCTCTTGTTTAACGGCTTGGCCTGGTGCGATTTCTGAATCTATAGTGTTATCAAAGACCATTACTATCCTATTAAGTTTGAGCCCAATTGACTCTCGGTGCCATCGGGGGTCGCAGTAGTATTATCGCAAATCCAGCCGTATTTTACCAAATCGTCAGCGGTAGCACTTGAAAAGGCGGCCGTGGTGTTTGGAGCAATGGCGGGAACTCTCGATAAAATGTTCGAAATATCTTGGAACTCTGCCTCAGAGTTTTCCCCATCTCTTTTAATTCTGCTTAATATCCCTATTTTACGCCGATCTGTTTGAGCGAATCGCAAAGGGGCGCGGTCAAAATCTATGTAAATTTTATCGTTTAAATTGTAAGTTGAAAGGTCAAGCTTGCCCGCTACTTTTACGACTGATTGCGAAAGCGAATGAAAGAGCAAATATCTTTCTGATATTACAGAGGCGTCTGATTCATTAAAAAGGTAAATTTCTAAGTCCTCTGTTTTCTCGGTGCCTATGTGATTATTAACAAAGCTAGAAGTTTTTTCTATGGTCTCGCTAGTATCGTCACCGCTAAATTTATCGACAAAATGGGAATAATTAGTTTTTACCTTATTGAAAATATTCATATTTGAAAGGATTCCAAAAGATAGAGTATCATCGTCTTTTATTTCCACTAAAGAGATCGGTTTTTCAGAGTTCAAAATCGTAAATACTAAATCAAAATCTTGGTTAAAAGTAAGGCTCCCAAATACTGACTCATTAACTAAATTTATCACCTTTTTAATTTCTGGCGCCTTTCCCCCAATGCTTTCAGGGAAAACCATCGACATTATAAAAGGTGCCTGAGTATCGGCAGTGGTAAAAGAGGCAGAATTGAGAGAGGTTAACCCCGCATCGTTTTCTAAAACGTCTTTTACTACATCGCTGGCCGTCTTTACCCAGGCACCTGAACGCTCTCTGCCTACCGTGTCAATTAGTACGAGAGCAGTATCATCTAGTATTTTTACATTCTTTTTAAAAGCGCCGACTCCATGAGTGGCCCCGCCGTAAACTACTCTAAGAGTCATAGCAGTATCGCTTTCTATACTTAAAACTTCATAAAAGGCCGTGTGGCTTGTGTCGTCTGATTGTATCCAGTCTCTAGTTTGAAAATCGGTTTTAAAAGCTGAATTTGTGCCGGTAATTGCCCTGGAATTATTTGTAAATGTGATAGTTCCGACTATTGAAACCCTTTTTTGAGCATTAAATTCTGCCGTATTGGTAAAGTTAATAATGGCATCGGTGGAAGTATTTGAAAGAGTCCAATCTCTATCGACCAAAAGTTCGGTTGCCCCAAATAATACTTTTGTGACGGGGTTCTTTGTTACCGCGTCACCTATCGAGGCTATTCCCGCTTGGAGATTATTTTCCAGCACAATAAGATCACCAGAGAGCCGTCTAACCTCTGTTGACTCTCCGTCAATTTGTATAGAATCCCCTGTAAAAAAATCCGTAGTATCGACAATAGTATAGCGATTTTCTTGCACCGCTGTGGCAATTGTGGTGGCCGGTGCCCTTAATTTATGACCCGATATATGCCAATTGCGATTCTTTTTTCGCCATGGTCTAGCGGGCTCATTTAATGCCGCAAGTGTATCAAATCCAGAGTTTAATGCGTCAGATATAGTGATCTGTGTATCCGTATCAACCGAGTCGATTTTAATTTCCAATACTTCGGCAGGGAGAGTAATTTTTAAATTATCGCCAGGACTACACTCATCTAGAAAAGCTGTGCCAGTTCCTTTAATTATAAGGGCGCCACTAACGCCTGAAACTGTTCCTGTTAATGTGTAGCCGTCTAAAACCTTATCTATGCCTATAGCTTGCATCTGCTTAACCTGGCCATATACTGCCCGCTTAGGGGTGCCTAAAATGTCATCGCTTAGGCTTCCGTCAGAGCTTGAAAAAAGAGAGAGGTTTAATTTTTTTCTCAATTGGAAAATATTGTCTCTAAGGCCAAAGGTTACTTGGTTTTCAGTAAACCCTTTTTTGTCTATTACTCCCTCAAATAGCTTTCTCTTTTCGCTTATGGCAATTGAAGGGCCCCAGGAGTAAATCACCACTCTTTTATTTTCCCAGAAAAGAGTGTCGAAAATATTATCGAAATGCCCGCCGGTATTTTGAAACTTAATTGAGCCTGTCGATTCTAAAGAAATGCCCGTCTGTTCCTCGTCTAGTTCCTGAGAGAATTTAGAGCTACCCATTATCAAGGCGTCATAATTAACCACCTCGCCGCTGGCCAGGTCATAAGGCAAATTATAGTCAAGATTGGAATAAAAAAGGCGGTATTTTACTGATAAGTCGTGAGTTTTCGGGTCTAGATCGTCACTCATTCTTACATATAGAGTTAAGTTAACCGCATCAAAAAACCACTCTGAGGCATTTAAAGTAGAGGAACTCCCTTCTGTTAAATCGGTGCCGCTAGCACTTACCCCAATTACAAAATAGGAAGTTATTCGCGAATAAACCGCACCAGAAAACAAAGTAAAAGTAATCAGCTTTTGAGTAGGTTCTACCCAGGCCAAGATACCTTTCTCGCTTCTCGGGTTAGTGGAAAACTCAGCATAAGTGGTCAATTTTTTACCTTTGCTTTGACGTAACTGTAAAAATCCCAAAATTAGCGTTAGGTGTTTGGCCAACAGTATGAGGCCTCAACACTTGCCCACTCGCAGGGAAAAAAGTTACACAAGTATTGCCGTAATTGACACCACCCCCGCCCGCTGCATGGGATATTGATATGATTTCCCCCGCAGCCGAGTTTGCAATAGTGCTGATATTAGTAGTTAGACGGGTACTGTCTACGGTCATGCCAAACTCTCCCGATTGGCCGTAACTTAAACAAGTTGTGACCTCTTGTCCTTCTGTCAGAAAAGTAACTATAGTTCCGTTAGTCGTAGAAGTGGCAAAGGTAAAAAGCCCGCTACCCGTAGAGGTTGCCGATAGTATTCCGTAGGGAATTTTAGTATCAGATGACCCGTAGCCTGTATATTTTCGCCAACCATCATGTTGAACTGTAACCCCTGTTGCTGCTTCGTAAGTATGGCCCCCATTACCATCAGCGGTTAATGTCTCACCACTAGCGCCCGCAGCACTTGGAAAAGTGAAAGTGTAATCACCTGAACTTGTCGCCGAGAGAATAACGGCCCCGCCGCTTGTGGTAAGTTCAGAAGTGGAAGAAAGTAAAGCCGTAGGGGTATCTGTGATGAAAGTATTTGTGCCATCGTCCCTGGTTTCTACCAACTTGCCATTAAGTGAGTAAAGTGAAGCCCCATTGGTCGGCGTACTTGTGGCGGTTACATCGTCTAGAGTTAGTGGAAAATGAAACTGTATTCCAGGGGTCGAGCTTGCCAAAGTAATTACAGTGGTGGCCACCTGAAAGCTGGGGTCATGGACTTTAAATTCTAGATTTTTCTTAGGCCCGTAATAAAGAGGTGTTTTCCCTTTGGCCAATCCTGTCGTAATACAAAATAAAATAAGTGCTAAGAATACATTTTTCATTATTCGGCCCTCCCTACTTCAACCCACAAAGAGGCTGAGTCATCCCAGATTAAAGAGATTGAGCTTTGGGCCCTTAGAAGCATATCCCCATTAAGTCTTAAGCCGGTTCCATCCTCTAAAAATACCGAATCAGTGTTACTTGTGCCGATTAATTTAAGCCTCTCACCGTCAGAAGTTCCGGCGGCAATCTGGGGAGAAGCTGTAATATCAACCCCGCCTGTGCCGTCTACGAAAATAATCTCACCCGCTACGCCTTGAGGGGTAATACCTGCGCCCGCCGTGATTGTAGTAGGTGCCGCGCTGGTTCCTGTAATTGTGTCAATAATTCCCGATGTAGTCGGGGCAGCGGTGGCGCTATAGCCGTCTGCGGTGTCTAAAATTCTAGTCATGGCATTTGCTCCGAATTTCTTTTAGTAAATATTTGAACCGCGAAAGGGTTTTCTCTAATTCCTGCCGAGGTGTATAATAACGAGTTGTGTAAGTTTTCATGCTCTTGTATCCACCCAATAAAACTAGATGCTGAGTGAGTATAACCTGACGAGCTTAGAATAAAGTCATAGGCCCCTTTTTTCAAATTAGGGAGCCCGCCCGCCGTTGTAGTGGTTAAGATTTTAATCCAGGCATAAAAATAATTATCAGAAGTGCCCAGGGCAGTTTGAATAGCGGCACTTGTAAAAGTCCCTGTGGCCATAGTCTCGGCGCCCTGTTTAATCGTAAGGGTAAAGGTTCCCGCTGGTGTATTGAAAAAGAAAATAAAAGGGCGCACTGCCTCAATTGCATAGAAAATATCATTGTTAAAAGTAAACGATTGGGTAAGTGTGGTTTTTAATTCCTCGACTACTCTTTGGCTCATAAATACCTTTCAATTATTTGAAAAAACCATAAGGAAAAATCTCTAGTGTACCCAATAGCGGCAATTATCATGGCCAGGGAAAACAACCCTGCGCCAATGCCAGTAATTACTATCTCGAAGTCTTTCATAGGCCCTCACTTAAACGAAAAGATAAGTCCCAAAGGGCAAAGCTCTTATTGACTAGCTTGGGGATTTTATCAAGGTAGTAATACCCACCGAGCCTGTCCTCGTCGTCAATTATCGTGTCGGATTCGTCTCCAATTCTGATAAATAGCGGGCGGCTTACTCTGTTATAATCAATAATCGTCATTAATTCGGCCAGTTCGGTAGGGTTTAAAGTCTCAAAGCTAAAATTTAACTTCTTTTTAGACCCTATAACGTCTGTAAATTTCTGACCCAGGCGATTGGTTTTAGATTTCGATAAATCGTCATCGTAAAAATTCCAATTAAAATTTATCCCATAGGTTGAAGGGGCCACTTTGCTGCCCAAAAATACTTTTGAAACGTCCACAAAAGAAGCCCCTGTCACCGTCAGTCGCCAAAACCTATAGGATTGAGAAGCAAATTCTTTGAAGCCGACCCCGTGGGTATGATTGACCGAAATAGTCGTCGAAAAGGCGGGGCTTGAAAAATTAGAGGTAGCATTTCCCTCTAGTGTAAGATCAGAAAAGCCAAATCCTAATTTTGGGTGATCGGCAATGTAGAAACTGTCGATAGGTTCGGTGGTCAGCATATCAAAAATTATATTTGCCGTAGTGGCGATTGATCGAAAAGTTTTGGTGCGCCTATCATCTTTTAAGTTAGAAACAGGGAAAAGAGAGTTCTCGCTATCTGCTGTGATATTTGCATAGTCGACTAAATTGTAAGAGTAGAAAGTTAAACTCATGCTAGTACAAAGCCCCTACCTGTTGAAATATCTCGGATGCTGCGCCCTAATTCTCGGCCGTCAATTTCTATGACATTATCTTTGGCCAAAAGTGCGCTAATTCCTTGATTGATACTATTTAATAGTGCCATAGAATCCCCGCCGCCACCAATTGAGCCGCTACTTATTGCGTTAAAAACATTTCTCTGATCGCTTGCGTTTAAAATCATTTCGCCATCCCTAACGGTGGCCAGGCGATTGTCCATCCCGCTAGTGGCGCCCATGCTCTGGCCAATAATACCACCACCCGCAAAACCTTGAAGCGATTGGGCGGCGATAGTCCCTAGTGATAGGGCGGTGTTTGCTGTGATTATTCCTGTGTAGGCTGCCATGTTGGCGGTAAAGGCGGCAAGGGCACCAGGGCCCGCAGCGATTGAAGCGGCAGCACTTGCAGCGGTAGCGGCGGCCCTTGCTTGGGAGTCAGCTAATAAAACCTGTCCAACAGCGGCAACCTTTCCCAGGATAAAACTGGCGGCTGTCTCTTTTCCGGCTATCGCGGTTAGCAAATTGGCGGCATTTTGGGCCACATTAATTGAGGCCTGGGCGGTCTTAAGGTTTAAATCCTTTTCCAGCAGGGCCATTTTCTTTTTATTCTCAAGGGTCTTTTTATCTTTTTCTACTTCTGCCTTGTCGATTAATTGCTGGCGTTTAAGCTTTGCAGCCTCGGCACCTAGCTGAATTTCTGTCAATTGTGTTTGGTGTACGATTTCCAGGGCTGCCTTTGCCCCATATTGCTCAGTGAGCTTTTCAAGCTCTGTAATATTTTCCTCGTCCCTTCTTACTAAAACAAGGGCAGTCTTTTCTTGTTCTGCTACTCTTGCCTCGTCTTTTATTTTAGTGATTGCTTTTTGCTTTTCTGCCTCCGCTCTTGCCGCTTCCTCTGCGGCTTTTGCTGCCGCGCCTGGGTCGCCTGTTACCAGTGCCCCAGCTTCTTTTTGAATATCAATACTTTTTCTTAATTCCCTTCTTTTTTTCCTTAACTCGGCAAATTCAGTTTTTAGCCTCTTGAGCGTCGCAGCGGTTCCTAATAATCCATTAAACTTAGCAGCCTCTTGTTTGGCGAAAAAAATCTGAGTTTTTAACTTTCCTATTTTCTGAGTTATGTCTTGGATAGGTGTCGGGTCAACCTTTCTCGTTATTGCCCCAAGTAATTGGGATAATTTCTTGGCCCCTGAAATAATTAAAGGACTAAACATTTTACCAATGGCGGCGGCAGTTATAGTAAAAGAGTCCTCTAAGTTGCTTAAGTTGCCGTCGAGAGTGTTGCTTCTTTCTTCCATTGCGTTAAAGAAAGTTCCCCCTTCCCCTGTTAAATTACTCATGGCTTTTTGAAATTCCTCAAAAGAAATCTTCCCGTTAGTAATAGCTTTTCGCATTTCACCTAAAGAGATTCCAGAGACTCTTTTAAGCTCATTAAATATTGGGATTCCCCTGTCTTGGAATTTATCAAGCTCGATAAGGGTTAGCTTCTGTGTGGAAATAAGCCGCCCATAAGGGATAGTTAAATCCTCAATTCTTGCCCCTGACCCAGCCGCAGCATCGCCTAGTTGCTTAAGTATTGGAATGACTTGTTTTTGGGAGACGCCAAAAGCTAATAACTGCTTGGCTGAATTAGCTATACCTTGAATTTCAAAAGGAGTATTTGCGGCGAACTGCTGCAAAGCTCGCATCTGTCTCTCTGCTGCCTCGGTACTGCCTAGGATAACTTTTAATTGGGTCTCAATCGTTTCCATTTCTCTGGCGGCTTCAACCGATTTTCTTATCCCGCTGGCCAAGAGATCGAAAACTTTTGTCACTCCAATGGCGGCCAAATTCCCTTTAAATACGGCTATACCTTTATTCAATTGCCTGAAATGGCCGTCAACTTTTTTGCTGCTTTTCTTTGTAGTTTTCTCGAACCTATCAACAGCGGCGGTCATCTTTTTTAGAGCAGCAAGAGCCTTTTTTTCGTCTGCGGTGATTTCGATTTGGACTTCATTTGCCATAGTTTAACCTTTTCGCCGCACCCTCGTCGGACTTCTCTTTCTCTCTCATTAAATTAGAAATCATCCCCATGACCTCGTCAAATTTAGCGGGCTGCTCTCTATATGTGCCTGGGTAAGGGTATTGGCCCTTTTCAATATGAAAATGGTCATTGATTAGTCCTCCCATTCCTTTATCTGCATAATAGGCGGGACATTTTGAAAAGATCACCTTGGGGGTGCCTCTCATATTATGCTTGGGGATATAAGAGCGGGGACTAGTGGCGGGGGCAAAGCAGCCCTTTCTTTCTTGGGATTTTCTTTGCTTTGCAGGGTCGCCTCGATACTTCACTTTACAATCTCCGCATTGGTATTGCTTATCAAAATAAACCATGAATCCAGCTATTAATTGAGCATATTCGCCAGGAGAGACAGAGGATAATTCTAGAATTTTCTCGGAGAGTAAATAAAAGGCGTTATTTCCTACGCCTCTTTTGCACTCTCCACTGGCTTTTTTACATATTCTAGCTTAACCCCCTCCATCACTTTACCTTCGCCGTCAGTCAATTGGTCAGGTATCGAGTTGAGAGTTTGCCAAAGTATCGCCGCAAAATCTTCTATCCCTTCAAGCATCAATAAGTCGCTCACACAAGCTTCCGTCAATGACCCATTCTCCATTTCTAAAACATAGGGTGTCTCGTCGAAAGTTTGAACCCCTTGTAAATCCTTCAAGCCGTATTTTATAATCATGCATTGCTTTTGATACAAATCGGACTTGAGATTCCCAGATTCTAACACTTCGCAATCAACCACCTCTGCCTTTTGCTCTTTGGTTAGTGGGCCAATTATAAAAGTGGCCTCTCCCATTTTCACTTTAAATCTATCGCTTATTCTAGCAATTTTCACTTTTCCTCCTAGTCGGCGGTGTAAATATTATTTTTTAAACGTAGCTGATAAAAATAGAATCGTTTCCGCTTGATTGATGCGGCTGAATAACTATCTCATCACTCACGAATCCTTCGATCTCTCCAAAAGGGTGGGCGGTGACTCTGCCTTGAGGCATCCAGAAAGCGATAGCCTCGTCAAATTCTCCGGCCGTTGCTGACGGGTTATAGATATAATAAAAAACGCTTATATCATTATTGTCATTATATAAATCCCAAGTAGTTAGCAAGGTATCGTCGGCGTAAACATTGGCATTAAATGAGCATTTCTGCTTTTTAATTCTAGGACTCCCTGCCTTACCATTGGCCTGACAAGCATCAGGCTTAGGCGCTAACTCATTCTCTATCGATAGGCCTAGCTCGTTATAGCTTGTGCTTGAACCGTTTAACCAGAGGCAAGCTGAGAGCGCTACGGGTGGTTCTGCATCGGCTGTAAAATCTGGGGTGTATGATTGAGAAGCATTGCTTCTTTCAAGCCCTACCCCTTCATAGCTAAATTCTAGCGCGGCTGGTTTTCCCGCTTCCCATCCTGATAAAGTCATAGAGGCTGGCGTTAAATCCGTGATTTGCTGCTGGATTTCATTCCCCACGTTCCACTCACAGGAAAGATTCACGGCGCTTGTGGTGTCACTGTAATAAGTAGTGACCGCCTCAACTACAACAGTTGAACTAGGCGCTCCATTATCAAGAGCAAAAGGGAAGGTGATAGTAGTGGCAGTGACCGCAGAAATTGGTCGAATTTCGTGAGCGCCCGATTCAAGAACTTTTACACAGCTTCCCACTGTAAAGGAATGACTGGCGAAAGTTATCACGGTGCTTGTCGCGGCCGTGGCGGTCTTGGTTGCTTCTGTCTTTTTCCCGCCTAGCATTGCCCTTAACTGAACGTCAGCATTTTGAGGTGCCGAGCCCGCTGTGGCGCTTGCTAAAAGCTCGATAGGGATTGAGCCGCTTACTTCTGGGATGCCCACGCGGGTCGCTTCTGTCTCAACGGTTCCCGATAAAGTGTCTCTTTCGATTGCCTCGCGGTTTTTGGAAAAGGGTTTTGCCTCACTCGTCACCTGGATATAATCGGTGCCAGAACTTGGTGCGGCGTATGTGAGGGCCGTACTTTGTACGACCATGGCCACACTGGATTCGTTCAAAATTACATCGTCTGCCATCCTTAACTCCTATTAAGTTATAGTTTTTTTGTGTTCGATAATAAATACACCTCTCAATGATACTACTCCCTTACTGGGATTTGTAGGATCATCTAAGGAAACGTCAGAAACCACTCGAACTACAGTGGGAATACTTAATTTTTTTAAGAAAATAACCTCAGTTAAGGCCTCAAATTTATCATATAAGGTGGCCAAAACTTCTCGCTCTTTGCAATCACTAGACCTATTTACAAAAGTTTCCGTTAATACGACAAAAAACCCTTGAGCATAATTGAGGGACTTCATGGGCCCGCTTTCTGTCCTAGCGGCGGCAAGCGCCCCTATTCCATAACCCTTTTTTTGATCTCGCAAGTCATTAAGCTCTAGATCGTAACTGTATTTCAATTCGGTATAATCACTCCCAAGAGAGTCTGAAACCGCAGTTTTTAAGGCCGTTAGTATTTGACTTTGATTACTCATCGTCTAATTATCCTCGACCCAGCAGGGGCCATCCTTTCCTCGTCATCTTGCTTGCCGTCATCGTCCGAGTCAATGTCTAGGTAAAAGAGTTTCATTGAGGCATTGTAAAGGCTTCTATAATGACTCGCTTTCTCGCTCCAATTATCATCAACCTGGTCAGAGGCATTAGAAAAGATTTTGGAAAGCGTTAAATTAATAGCGGGCTGTTTGATTTGCCCCAAGTCTAAAAGGTCAAAGGCCGTAATATCTTTAAGGCGGCCGGTGTTTAAATCCTGTTTAAAGTGGCCCCCATTTCTTAAATATTGAATAATTTCGTCTCGGGCCGCTACATGGGTCAAGATATGAGAATCGGCGCCCTTGGGTAAAAACTGACCTATCTCAAAAAATTCCCCTTTTAAGTCCCTATCACTTGCAAAGATTATGTTTATCCCTGCGAAAATAGTCACCGACAAATCAACACTAGGCCTGAACCTTACCCAGTTTTTAGTGGAGGAATTTACCGCCACCTGCGCCTCGTCCGTTTGGTTTCTATCCCAAGTTATATATCCTGAGCGCTTAAACGATCTGGTTTCGTCATAGATTCCCACAAGGTCTGTCCAAGTAGTACCATTATAAAACTCTCCGTCTAGTGTGGCCGTAACTGTGTTGGGGTTTTTTATCTCGAAAAAAATCTCTGATATTGGTTTAGTGAATCCTATGTATAAATAATCAGCAGAGCTAGAAAGCTCCATAGTGAAAAAATCCCTATCGAAATCCAGGGCTTCATTAGAATAGTCTGTAAAAGTGCCATTATCGTCATGGAATACGGTCAGCTTATTCTTAGTTCTTAGCATTATCAGCGCCTTTTTCTATACACTCAGTGTTTTTATAAATATCTTCAGTCTTCATGCTCCAAAATAAATGCCCTAAGAGTATCCCGAAAAGGAGAACAACTAAGGGAGTCTTGAAAGAAGTTCTTATAATATGAGCAGATATTGACTCGCTCTTACCTTTTTTAATAATCGCATAAACATCAAAAATAATTGCTGCTAAAGCTGCTGAAACTATGAATAGAGTTGTTAAATTCATTACCAGTCTTCCCCTTCTTCACCCTCTGACGCTTTAACTATTTGTCTTGAAATGAACTTAAAGCCGTTTACCATAAAATCTGTGGCTGTAGCTCCGCAAGTGTATTCAACGACTAGTCGTGTCCCTAGGGTTGGTTTCGATGGAAATAAAACAATGTCGGCCAGGTGATTAGGGGTTACATACCAACTCTTTCCAAATTTCTTATACCTCGCCCAGCTTGCCCCATTCCAGTATTCTATAGAAAGACTGATATTGTCTCCCTTATTTGAATCCCATGCGTAGAACTGGATGCCATTAAAAATATAATCTCTCCCGAAATAATACTCAAATTGTGTTGTATCGTTAGCCGTAGCTTGGCCATAAATCATCCCTTCTAAATGGGCATCTAGTGCGGGATTTTCCGCTCCATAAAGAACTTTACCAGACATTAATAGAACTCCCTTATGGCGGTATTAACTGTAATATTCGCAGAACCATTCAGAGAGTCAATTGTTATCATAAAAATATCTGCTGTTTCATCTATACTAAAACCAAAGAAAACATCTGATACCGAATTTTTTAAAGCGGAAACATCACCCGTTCTTATGTATCCAGAGTCAGCCTCAAAGCCTGCACTGGGGGCGCCTAATGTGTTAGCGTTTGATGCTATTTGCATAATGCTATTGTCTTGATCGACCCATGTGGGAGTACCTGTAAAGGTAGGATTATGGTAGAGCTTGTAAAGAACCTCATCGTTTCCGCTTTCAATCATAATATTAATTCTTTCAAAAATAGCCGCTGAATAAGGGTAGGAATCGTTTAACCTACCAGCCCATACAACCTCTTCGGCTGAAACAGTGGTCTCAGTTATTCCTTGATTCCACGTCCTGACTTTACCAAGAGCATTTAGTTTCCCTTCTACTTGGTAGCTAGCACAAAAGAACTGGATAGAATCTGAGGCCGAGGGCGTCCCAGTTGACTCAATCTCTATAGCAAAAGGAAGAACTGCTGATAGGGTATAAGATTCTGATATGCCTTGAGAAAATATCTCGGCGTGTGCAATTACAGGCACTCCATTCTGAACTATCCCAAAACGTATTACTGCGGCACCTAACCAAGCAAAGTCGATAAAATACAAAGTGTCATTATTTAAATCAAGAGCGTCAGCTACATCAGTACCGTCTAGCTTATCTTGGTTGAAGTCTGCTTGCTCTATCACATTGTCAACTACACTGCCGCTCGTACTACTTCTATAGACTACGGCCAAGTCGCCGTCTTTAAATCTCCAAAAAAACCCATTGTTGTCGTCAAACATCCCGGCAGATTTTGCTACACCAGTTTGAGAGTTGTTAGGGTTTAGTGTGAACTGGAACTTGTGCGATATACCAGTATTATATTCAAATCTTCTGCGAGTCCTAACAGTCGTCTTAGACCCCATAGAAGTAGTCACGTCTAATTCCCTGCACCCTTTAGTAGAGTTGTGGGTTAAAGTACCGCCAGAAGTTAATTCATTATCCCAATAAAGATCAAAGTCAATGTTATAGATGTTTTTCCATTCCCATACCGGCACAGGCTCAGATACCCTTAGTCGCCCAAAAGAATCCTCCTTGACCTCTGGCCATGAAACGGGCACTGGCTCAGAGGTAGAATTTTTAATTATCCCCCTAAGATTTAGCTTGTCGTCAGTGCTGTCTAGCTCTGCCGCGCCTCTTAAGACATCATTTGCATTAGTGTCTACTAATTCAGTCATCTTTCGCCTTGTCTAAGTCGATGCCTATCTTTTCTCTCGGCCAGTGCCTTATGTCGGTCTCGGCAAGAGTAAAAAAGAGGCGCCACTTTCCTTCATGGAACTGTGGCATCCCTTTTATTTCAATCTTATATTTCAAAGAGTGAACCACCTTTATCAATTTATCCAAATCCGTGGAAACGAAATAATTAAGAAAGGTGGCAGAAAACATTACTCAGAACGTCCTGGAAAATACCCTTCAACTACGAACCTGACTACACCAGCAGTCAAAGCAGCGGTGGCGATAGTACAAGACACGTCTTGATTGCCAGCGGTTGAGCTTACGCGGTAGTAAATTTCGTGGTCGTTAGTATCATCAAACAAAAGCGCCGCTGTGGCGTCTTGATGATTGTGAACGCTATTGGCAGTCAATGAAGCAACTGCCACGGCCACATGATACCCGTCAGGGTCAGTAGTATTACCCCAGGCCAAAGTGGCAGAACCGCCAGAAGTACAGGCAGTTTCTACGATAGCGAAAACCCTTTGGACAATGGCCCCTTCTGGCAGAGACGGGTAACCATCTTTTCCAGAAAGAGAGATTGCGCCTGTGGCCCCACCATCGTCAGCGAAAGAATAAACATACTCCTGAGAGAATGTTTTGTTTTTTGAAAGTGTCATTATTTCTCCTTACTTTTTAAAGCATCTTTAAGAGCCGATAAATAAACAGAGCTTTTGCCTTTGCTTATTTTTATGGCCCTTTTTAGTTGGTCTTTGTCCATCTTTGCGCAAAACTGGCGGCAGCGATCTCTCTCTGCTTGTGCCTCACTGCTTTCTTTTTTAGATTCTGCCTTTTTGCGGGCTTCCTCTCTCTTTTTTCGAGCAGCTTTCTTTGTCTCAGATTTCTTTTTCAAGTCGGCCTTTGTGACCTTCTTTTTCAGTTTGATTGCCATAATTATCCTATGAAAGTTTAACTACTCTAGAGCTATCAAATTGAGCATAACCACAAAGCATATCGCAGTTAATTCTCTCTGATCTCTCACCAGTCACGCCACGGTCATAAACGCGCACTTGCATATCCTCTTGGGCAGCAATTTGCATAAATGACGGGTGATAGGCATAAGCCACATTTCCAATATTACTCGACCAGTCAAGCTGGAAACCAGCAATAGGAAAAGCAAATTGTCCAGAACTCATAGGAGAACCAGCACTTGAAGGACGAAAGTCGCTTGAAGTATAAGACGTGATGTTAAAAAGGTCAGAAAATTGGGCTGAACCTGTTTTAATTTGTCGCCCTTGCTCGTCTACATTGGCAGTATTTAGAAGCTCTTGAACTTCTAGTAAATCGGCCAATTGTAATTGAGTCCCACTGTCAAAGCTTATATCATGGTCGGGAGCACTAGTGCTTGGAGCGATAGCAGCAAGAGTAAGGTTTTCAAGCTTCTTTCTAATTGAGAAGGCTTGCATTTCCCCAAGCGCGTCCATTTTAGAAATAGATTGCTTCATAGCTCTTTTAGTTAAAATAAAATCTCGGACAATCCTTTTATTGATTGTAAGCGTGGTATCGGTAATAGTGACAGCCACCGCGTCAGCAGAGGCTCCCTCTGATAATTCGTCTGCTTCTGCAAATTCTGGAACGCTTGACACGTGCAAAATATCGCCTAGGTCGGAAATATCACCTTCGTATTCTCTTGAAATTGAATCCGAAAAACATAGTTTTGTTTTCAAGACTTCATAAGTACGGTTGGCCCATAACTCAGGAACAACAGCCCCTAACTCAGTGGTTCCCATTAATTGGTCAGTCATTTTTTAACTCCTTAACATTTCCTGCCTTGCTTTTAAGTAAGCGGCAGGGTCTTTGGTTTTTAGTTGATTTAATTCTGCTGCGGAGTAGGTTTTCTTTTCATTACTGTATGAACCTGTGGAATTATTAACGCCAGGGTCAACCCCGTCATTAAACCAATGGGCTTTCTTTTTTTGAAGGTTTTCAACCATCAAATCTGCCCCTAATACATTAAACTTACCCGTGTTTGTGGTCTCGACTGTCATTGAAGAAAGGTCGACTATATCCAAATCTGAGAGGTCTCTAAGGCCTTTTTTGACGGCGTGTTCTCTCAATGCGTCAAGCTTCATATTGTGTACCACTTCCTTTTTAAAGGTTACATTTTGATTAGTGGTTTCTTCAAGTTTAGCTTGGGTGCTTTCGTATAGTTCTTTGTAACTATTCGTTTCCTTCAATTTATCCGTTTTAAGGGCTTCAATCTCAGACCTCAATTGCTCATTTGCAGCGCTATTATCTTGAGCTTGTCTTTTATATTTATGCATATCTTCAGCTTGTCTTTTATATTTATGCATATCGTTACTAACGCTTTCATAAACAGACTTATCAACCGTTTCTGGTGCGGCCGGCTCGTTTGGTGCTGCTGGTTCGTTCAATTCTGGTTCACTCATAATCTACTCCGTGGTCACTGACCGCAGGAAATACAATTTCCTGGAAATATTATTGTGCGATACTATCGCTTTGCTTTTATAATGCTCTTTTTTACTGCTTTTTTCAAAACAGCCAAAATCTTCTTCATTAACCCCTCTTTAAATTGCTCATTTGAATTAGAGGGGAGCAATCGGCGCTTATATCCCTTGAGATGGCCTAGCCCAAAATGGTGAGCGGCGGCTTTCTTTTTATCCTTGAACCAGATAATTAAATCACCCGCTCTATTCTGTTTAACCGTTAAGGATTCGAGCATTTTCCCAGAGTCCAGCATATTTACCGGCTTCCTAGGCCCGCCATATTTCTTGTTCCCATATTTCTCGGTGTATTGCTTGAATTGCTTCCCTTTTACGGGGGAAGTTCCTGAGAGAATCACTTTTCCTATTTCGTCAGCGATTGAGCGCTTTAAATCTGTCCCAAAGTTCTTTTTCACGTCTTTAAGCATAGAATGGTAGTAAATCTGTGTTTCAAACGCCTTAATTTTCTTTTTCTTGACCTTAATCCCCATCAATAAACTCTTTTAAAATGGCCTTATAACCATTTCTTATAGAGGGCTTGAATTGCCTCCCTGTGCCGGTTTTCTGTCGATCATCAGGGATAAATTGCCGCTTAGGACTGGTGCTTTTTTTAGTTTTGGGAGTGTTATGATTATGAGCTTTACCGGCTTGAACCTCTGCCACTTCGACCCTTACACCGCCATTAGTGGGAAATGCGCCGAGGCCATTCATTAAATCATCAGAAAGGTGCAGATCGGCGTCAGAGTGCCCCACCTCTTTTTTCTTGGCTTTGGCATAATCCTTAGAGAGCTTGGCGAATTTGCGACCATTTACGGGACTTACTTGGCCCTGTGTATGGTTTTCAATCTCGGCCATAAGATAATCAGCTATCTTTTCCTTTGCTGCCTGTCTCTTGCTCGGATTCACTTGGCTTAATTCCTTCCTCAGATTCAGGAAGTAACTCACCTTGTTTTTTCTTATCGGCATTTCCTTCGCCTATTGCTAGGGCCATAGATTCGGCCGCTTCATTCATTTGCTTTTCTGCTAACTCGGCCGCCTTTTTCTCGGCTTCGTCTCGGGTCATATCAGGATTATCTAGCATCAGGGCCCCAATAATATCATCTAGACCAATATCTAAGCGCTTCTCAATAACCTCTAATTTTTCTTTTTCTGATGCGAAGTGACTTACTGCTCCGAATTTCATTGTATAATCAAACTCAGGCATCTCACCTTGCTCTTGGAGCTTAGGTTCTAATAATTTTAGCCCATGATATAAATTGTGCCACTTTGCCCCTACATTTACTACGGCGGGGTCGGCATCTCTAAAAATTTCCTGATCATCCTCAATAGCATTTACAGGCTCGGCTTTAATAATAAGCTCCTGCACTCCACTATTCCCTGTACTGGCCGATAGCTCACCAGAAACGGCGCCAGGCTCAAGGTCATTAGTGGTCAAAAGTAGTGCTACATATTGCTCGGCCAGCTTCTTATGCTCTTGCAATTGGGGATTAGCATTGGCAAAACCAATAGTAGGGGTTGGGTCACCTTCTTCTACATTTAAAGTTATTGCCTGGTTAGGCCCTACTTTCATGGTCTTGGGAACGCCTTTCCCGAATAGATAAAAAAGGCCTGTCCCATGCATTTTAGCGATATAAAAAACGTCACTCAGTACGGTATTGACTAGAATTGAGCCGTCTATTAAATCCTCTCCACCCAATGACCAAAAGCTCCCATCTCGCTCTTTAGCAATCGACACGATAGGCAGAGTTTGAATAGGGTTTAAATTACTATTAGTGTTTTTCTTGATTCCTTTTGAGGTAAAAGTAAAATGGTACTTATTCCCCCACCAGATATATTCTCTTTCTTCCGCTTCTTCTCCCTTATCAGAAGGAGAATTGGCGATTATCTGATTCTTACTATCGCCATCCCTAAATCCCTGGTTTGCCCCGTGATTACTTCTCGCATCCTCATATCTGAGAAAGTTTAGAGAATCGTCATCATGTTCAGAGAGAATGTAACCCATTGCAGCCTCACGATCTTCGGCATCCTCAATTACATCGTAACGGTGAGGCGGTAAAACCTCTGGGCGGTAGGAATACTTTTTTGAGCGACTATTCTTAATAGGCCTGATAAATATTTCAGTATTCTTAAAGGCCTCTAGATACTTATTAGCCTTTTTCATTTTCACGTTTAATTTAAGGTTGTCGACCATTAAATCTAAATTATCTTGATTGTTAGGCTCAGAACTCTCCCGCCGTGGTGCGGTTTTATAAACGCGGGCTTTCTTGCTTACCACTTTTTTATAGAGGTTTATTGTACTGACGCGGCTTTCCATATCCTCGACAGTGCTTTCGTCTAGCTCTTTTCTAAGGTTTTGGAGGATGTATTTCTTGATGTAATCTTTGTAGATTTCATAGCGCTTAAAT
>Ga0233415_10000384_pt1 | contig 21374 bp, 32 predicted proteins | sample Na_anoxic_12_MG_FD_188631 | JGI IMG/M metagenome (GOLD analysis project Ga0233415, IMG submission 188631) | Seawater microbial communities from Saanich Inlet, British Columbia, Canada - Na_anoxic_12_MG | ecosystem: Environmental > Aquatic > Marine > Inlet | place: Canada: British Columbia... | reverse complement strand
ATGCTTCGGCTTTAGCCGGATTCAATTGTTGAACGTCGATGTAGAACACTCTTCTTTCAGGCGCACGTGTCAGTCTGTAAACAACCATGGCATCTTCCATCAATCTTAATTGATGTGCTGGTCCACGAGCCGCTTCAATGAGAGATACACCGTATGGATAGAATGTTTTTCTATCATCGCCAATCTTAAAGTGAACCACTTGTGCTGGTGCAAACCTTACGGCTGTAGCTTGCTGAAGATCGGCCTCAGTTGCTTGAGTAACTTCTACTCTTGCCAAGCTTTGATAATCTGGCCCTTCTTTAGATTGCTGATACTCTACCAGCTTTCCTTTAGTTGTTTCGATTCTGTAGATGCTATCTGCTGGCAAAGGAATTAAACCAATAACTCCGTTCTTAGGATTCTCAACATCAATAATCAGTTCATAAAAGAAGTCTCCGTTAATGAACAATCTTTTAGCTAAGTCCCACATTTTCTTTTGATCAAAGTTAAGCATCTTGCGATGAAACAATAGCCATTCAACTTCTTCTTTGACTTCTTGGTTGGCGCACATGATGTTCATTACATGACCGTCATCATCTCTTTGACAGTTGTGAACAATACCCCAATCGGTTGCAAAGTTTTTGTGCTTCTCTACTGACATGTCGTAGACATCAATTTCTTTCCACGGTTGAACACCGACCACTCGTCGTCGATCTTCTTTGTTGCCAAGCCACTTCATCTCTTTGTTTGAGAATCCAGCGTTTTCAATTCTGTCTCTTACTGTGACAAAGTTATTGCCTGTCAGTTTTGTTATTTGTCTTACTGTCAATCCTTCTGCAATCATTTGACAATAGCTGTTAACTACCTTGAGATCATCTTTGGTTTTTCCAGTAGTCCATTCGTCTACGAATTGTCTTTCATGAACCCAACCTTTTTCGTGTGTCCATATTCTCGGGAATTGATTTGTCTTAATCCCAGTCAAGTCTTGTCTTGCTTCCAGATGGTAGAATGGCATTAGCTCATGTCCGTAATTAAGCTCACCTGCTTCTATCCACTTTCCATCTCTCAATAGAATTTCATGATCTGTGGTGACGATGAAATAGTTTCCGTCATCAAGCATGATTTTGATAGTTGGTGCTGTCTTTACTTTTCGTGGATTGAATGCCCAACCAAGAGTGTAGTCTTTTTTATCGTGATCGTAGCAGTAGACCAAAAACCTTTCAGTTTCATTCTCTGCTAAGTCTTGATTGTTCTAAATCCATGTGGTGTTGCAATTTTTGTACTGCCTGCCAAACATGCTTCATCTGCAAAAACTGTCATGGCCATTTCAATTTCGGCCATATTTCTTAAGCGTTCGTACTCTTTATATCTGTGTATGCGGTTCGTGACTGTTGATAAGTCCACAAAATCATTTGTGTCACGTAACTTAATCGCCCCACCGCCACCTCCCCAGTTGCCATCTTGACCGGCACGAATATCTGGAATGGCATCGGGCTGGGACACACCAGCACCCATGAAATCTTTTTGATCTCTCTTTGTAAGAGGATCATCAGTAAACGCATATGTAAAGACTTTGAAAAAATCCCACCAAGCCATAATTTTACTCCTTCAGGTTTTACCCTAACTCAATTGTTACCTTCTGTAGTTATTAGGGTTGGGCACATTTTGTAATGGCTTACTTTAATTACAGTATCTAGGAGGAAGTTCCTATGCAGAACTATTGGATCAAGCGTCGAATTGAAAAAGAAATAAACCGAGTTGCCAATGCCATTAAAAGTAGATGGGTTGGCTTAGACCTTACTAAAAACAATTGGGCTGGCCCCGGAGTAGATCAGATATTGGTTAAAGTATCAGAAACAGGGCATGTCATAGGTGCCGCCAAAAGGGAAAGAAACGGAAACTGGTCTTATCTATGGAGCATTTTCTCTGTAGGAACTGCCGTAAAAAATGGGTCTACTGTGCCTGCTTTGGCAACAAAGACTATGATTAGTGGAAAATACAATTTTAATGACCCAGCATTCTTGCTATCGATGGAATCGGCTTTTGATGAGGCTATTGCAAGTTGGAAGGTTAAAATGGAGGAGTTGAAAGAATGCAGAAAAATTCTCTCTTCATAATGACCCATTTGGGATCTGGTTGGGAATCACTTGTAGAAAAACTTAAAGAAGATCAAAGGTTTGATTTCTTCAAGACGGATTTTTATTATCATCACCCAGATGATTTGGAGATTCTGACCAATAATGATCACAAACGAGAGAATTCTGCATCTGTTTGGTGCGATGTTGTACTGCACAATAAAGACTTCACTTGCAGGGCTTTAAGAAGAAGTTGCAAGTTTGTATATTGGTCTTCGCCATTTAATGCAAATATTGGACTTCTTAAGCCAGAAGCCTATTATGCAAACAGACTATCTGGCATGAAGTGGTATTACAAGAAAACAGGAGGATTGTGGAATCCTTCTTTAGAGAATGATTCTCTCCTTAGTTCCATTCTTGGATGAAAAGACAATTTTGTCGCAAGAGAATTCCTTCCCTTCCCATTTGTTGTTGCCTTTGTGCTTCCAGCCTTTGCCTTTTTTGACATAAGCAATTGTGATATGAGGCTTGTATTCTGAGTATTTATTGGTGTACTCGATGTCGTCCTTCATTTTTTCATTAAAGTCACATAAATCAGGACTATCAATTCCGATTACAACTACATCAAATTTTTGTGGGTTAGTGAATACATCTATTTTTCCTAGTTTTACTTTTAATGGTTTATCAGTAATTAGCTTTCTGACCTGTTCAGAAGTCTCTGAATGTATTCCATAAAGTATCGTGACGTGCATTTCGTCTTCTCGACCAAAAGAGGGTTCTGTTTGACTTACAAATATTTCACTATCTGGTATTTTCTGGCTTCCCCAGCTTATTATGTCCTCTGCTAGTTCAGTTGGAACGTCTACGTGAACTGACGAGTAATCATATTGCGTATTTTTCATTTCTAAGAACTTTCTAAATCTTTGCATGATCATCCTTATAAATGAACAAGGCCCGAAAAAATTCGGGCCTTGTTTGCAATTTTAGCGTCTTTAATCTTGTAATAATTGGTCAGGGCCTTGATTTTGAAGTGCTTCAAGTTCTTTTAATTTGGTTTCTTCATCGCCAATCATCTTGTCGAGTTCATTAAGGGACTTTTCGTTAGCTTCTGCTGACATTGGCGAAGCTGCAACACTAGCCACTCCTGCTTGAACATTGCCCCACCATTGCTGATAGTCGGTTTCTGTCTGCTGGGCTTTTTTCGATTTTGATTTTGATGCCTTATCAACATTTTTGATGGCTTGTCTGATGTGAGACTTAGCCTCATCTACAGACCTGTTGCTTTTCATATTGTGATTAGCCACGCCTAATGCCTGAGACAAAAGACCTTTTATTCGTCCGAGTTGATCTGATCCGTCCATTATTTTTCCTCTTTTTCCTTATGTTGCTCCCAGCTAGGATTAGATTCACTGCTTACTTTATGAATGGCCATCATTAACTGTTTGCCTACTGTTGCGTATTCTTCCTTTTGTTCTTCTTCGCTTCTTTCTTTCAGTTCTTCTGCTAGTTCAAAATGAAAGTCTAATGTAATTGGCATATGGATATCTTCACTAGATCGCTCCATACGCAAAACTCCTGTTTTCATGTTTTTAATAAATTGATGACTCATGTTACCACCCGAATTCCTTTAATATAGCGTTGTTTTTTCTTTTGTTCCCATATGAAATTGATGACATGTCTTTGTTTGCATCTTCCAGCAAATCCATGTCATCAATATTTATATAGCTTGGAGCATCCTTTGATAGCTCTCTTTTAATTTCTTCGTATATCTCTGCTTTGAAAGCTTCAGTCATATCTTCGTCTTCGTATCCAATAGGAACATTTCTGTTAGATGCACCTCTGACATACAATGCAAGGCACATTGCCATAATTGCATCATCATGAAATCCCTTTGAAGCTTCCGCTCTTTTAGTTTGAGCGTTAAATATGAAGCCTTTAAGTTCTTTTACGAAACGACGACTACGAATTGCCATACTGTGAGCAATAAGTCTGGTCTGCATTGTTTCTAAGAACTTTGGTCTGTTAGCCCGAGTAGTTTTAATTCCCGGTTGTGTGTTTTTGCTTTTCAGACTTGCTCCTTGCGAACATTCAAATAGATTGTCATAGGCCAAGTCATGAATCAGTTTTTCTAAAACAGTCAGTCCTGCATTCTGAGACTCCACAACAATTAAAGCACCATTGTAGGTTCTTCCTACCATGGACAAAATCTGAGAGAAGTTATGCGGTGGAACGATGTTTGAATAGAACTCTGCCACTTGCTCACAAGTCACAGCATCTATGACTTCAAAGCAACTGTTGTCGTTCTCGTCTCCCATACCTTCGGCGCAGTCAACTCCAATGATGTACTCTCTGCCGTCAATTGGCTCTCTCCAAATTTCCAATGCACCTTTGACCCATGAATCTAGTTCTTCTAATTTTTGATCACGAGCTTCATGGTGATTGTTGTATTCTGGGAAAAGCTTTCTGATTGGTTCTATTTCTCGTGTAACCAAATCGAGATCGTTGATAATTTCTGGATCGATGTAAGATTCACCAGCACCAAGGAAGTCACGCATAACTTCCTGTAACCAACCTTTTTCTCCAAGCTGTGCTCTGGTTTGTTTAACCCAATCTTCATCGTCGTAATCGGGATGTTCCCAATAATCCAATTCAATGATATGGAAGTCTTTACCAAAACCTCGACCTCTCTTAGCTCCCATGAAGATGTCATAGTACCAATTACCAACGCCGTTAACCGTAGAAATTGTAATACAATGTCCACCAGTAGAGATCGTTGGGAACATAGCTTTCCAATGCTTCTCCATTTGCGGAATAAACGCAGCTTCGTCCAAGATCAAATATGTGATAGATCGACCACGAGCAGCTTCCGGTGTATAGAAGAATAATTTACTTCCTGTGTCGGCGAACAACTTCTGGTGATCGTTGTTCTTCTCCATATCAGGCTTCATCCATTCTGGAAGCTCAATTAAAGCTCTTTTCACAATTTCACCGGCAGCGATAGCTTCACGGTCAGACTTTGAAAGAACCATAATTGTTTCATCGAGCTTAAAGAGACATCTCCATAAGGCCCAAATGGTTGTTACTGTCGTCAAGCCCCCTTGACGAAATTTTGACAAGATACAAAAACGCTTCTTTTCATATTCAAGAATTACACGTTTTTGATACTTGTATAGAATGAAAGGAAGTAATCCACGCCTTGGATGTGCAATCTTTACATACTTATGACACCAATATGTGAAGGACATGGCACATTTAAGCATTTCCTTGTGTATTGTTACTGGGTCATATTCTTCGATGTCCTCGAAGGGTTCCATCGGATCAATTAGTTTTTCGTATTTGTTAAAAGCGAAATACTTCGGATCATACTCACCATCGTAATGATCTTCTAATGTTTTGTATTTCTTTTCCCATTCGGGATCTACGTCATGAAATGGCATATTGTGTTACCTCCCAACTCATTGTTACCTTCTATAGTTATTAACTAAGGCACAATTTTTGTACTATTTCTCCCTTTGCTTTATTACAGAAATTAGTTACAATGCGTTTTGAGGTGAATCATGAAACTTAGAAATCTGTTAACTATCGTAATTTGTGTCAATTTTGTCCTTACAGGCGTAATAGCATTTAAGGTATTTCAGGATAGAAATCAGCCACCTGTAGTGGCCGATAATCAAAAACCTGATGATACAACAGGCCAAGTTACACCGATCCCAGAACCAAAGGAATCTACCTTTGAAGAGGCTCTAGCATCTATTACAAGCAAAGAGCTTGAAGAACATCTTCGCTATCTGGCCTCAGATGAGCTAGAAGGAAGAATGAGTGGCAAGAAGGGCAATGTAGTTGCCGCCACTTACATTAAGGATTTTCACGAAGAGAATAATCTGGATACTGAATATCAGAAGTTCAGCATTCGCAGAATGAATGCTGGCCCTAAAAATGAAAAGGGCGATGACTTTACACAAAATATCTTTGCGTGGATAGAAGGTAATGATCCAGTTTTGAAAAATGAGATCGTTGTCATTGGTGCCCATATGGATCATATCGGGTATGGACCAAGCATGAGCCGATCACGACGTGTTGACATCCATCATGGAGCGGATGACAACGCATCTGGCACTGTAGCTTTGATGGAAATTGCACAAGCGTTTTCAATGCTTAAAGGAAAAGTAAAGAGAACAGTTGTGTTCCAAGCTTACAGTGGAGAAGAGATGGGCTTGATCGGTAGTCGATATTACTGCGACAATCCCACGTTCCCCAGAAGTGGCCCTTCTATTCGCAAACACATATTTATGTTAAACATGGACATGGTTGGATATCTCGGCAAGGGCCAGTATTTTGCTGGGTTTAATGCTGGAGACAGTTCTCCTGACATTGGGAGAATCATAAGCAGCTTGAATGGCAAGTATTCATTTGCAAAGCAAATCACCAGCAGAGGGTCTGGTGGTTCGGATCACGCATGTTTCTATAACAAACGAGTTCCTATTGCTTTTTTGCATACTGGAGGCCATCCTTACTATCATACCCCAGACGACACTGCTGACAGAATCAACTTTGGTGGAATTGAAAAGGTTGCTCGGTATGCTTTTGAGTTAGCTTGGAAGGTAGCTCAGGCCGATTCCTCTCCCAGATTCAATGTTGCAGAATTCAAGGAAATGCCTTACGTTCATGATCATGGACACCCAGAAGTTCCATTTCCACACAGTTATCACAAACACCATGAAGGAGATCACGAACATGACGAATGAAGAATTGATTGAATTGTTACAGGTAGATTTGAAAAACGAACGAAAACATCTTGCGGCTTACACTCAGTTTGCCGTGCAAATGCGTGGGCTTCACAGAAACGAATTGCGTGAGTTCTGTGAGACGCAAGCTGCTGATGAGTTGCTTCATGTAACTCAATTTTCAGAACTGATTGTTCATTTGGGTGGAGTGCCCGGAACTGAAGTTAATGAATATCCAGCAGACCTAAAATGTCCCGGTGCTATCGTGAAAGCCATCGTAGTGATGGAAGATGAAGTGGCTGACAAATACACCGAGCGTCTCAACCAGACCGAAGAGTTTGATAATTCGGCCACAGCATATACACACCTCTTCTACGAAGAACAACTTTTGGATTCATGGAAGACGGCTCGTGAAGTTGAAAAGATGATTCCGAAGGACAAAAGTTGTTCTGAGAAGTCATAATGGTAATGAAAAGCAAAAGCAAAGGCATTGGAGGCCATACGAGAGCATACCAAGGAAGAACGGATGATTGGATTACACCTCAATTCATCTTAGATGCTCTCGGTCCATTTGACCTCGATCCTTGTTGTTCTGCCACTCAGCCTTGGAAGACGGCAGAGAATTCTTACAACATTGATGATGATGGATTCAACAAGGAGTGGTTGGGGCGAGTTTGGCTCAACCCTCCTTATGGTCCAGAGACAGGAAAGTGGATTGGCAAACTGGCTGAGCACAATCATGGAACGACTCTAATTTTTGCACGCACGGAGACAAAAATGTTCTTCGACCATGTGTGGGATCATGCAAATTCAATTTTGTTCCTTAAAGGTCGATTGTATTTCCATTACCCAGACGGCACCAAAGCAAAACATAATTCTGGTGGGCCTTCGGTATTGATTGCTTATGGACAATATGATACAGTGAAGTTAATGAAGGCCAACAAAGATGGCCTTATTGAAGGCAAGCACGTTTTCCTTTAGGGAGTGGTAGATGAGCTTCTACGTTGTTACAGAACCATGTTTTGGATGCAAATACACTGATTGTGTAGTGGTATGTCCCGTCGATTGCTTTTACGAAGGCGAGTCGATGCTTTATATCGATCCTGCCGAGTGCATCGATTGTCAGGCTTGCGTGCCAGAATGTCCGGTGGAAGCGATCTTCCGAGAAGATGAAGTTCCCGAGGAGTGGATAGACTTCATTAAACTGAATGAAGAGATGATTCCACAGTGCTCCAATATCACAGAGAAGAAGGAGCCCCTTTGCGATGCCGACTGAACACGAATACAAATATGTTCTCAATATCGCCACGCATGATTCATACTTTAAGAAATGTTGCAAGAAACATCTTGTGATTCAACAAGGATATCTTGCTTTCTCTAAAGGCATGACTTGTCGTGTCAGATCGTCTCGTGAAGAAGGCCAATCAGATCGACACACCAAATGGTTCTTAACTTTCAAACAGAAAGTTCGGAAAAGAGTAATTGAAGTCGAACAACAATTGGATCAACGAGATGGAAAAGATTTATGGTCTGTCTGTGTCGGCAAATTAAAGAAAGATCGTTATGTTATCGATAACAACGATAACACATGGGAAGTGGATTTCTTTAACAATGGAAATCTATACTTTGTGATGGCAGAAGTGGAACTTGAAGAAGGTTCTACGAGGCCAGAACTTCCTTTATTTATCTCTGCTAACCTTCTTTATGAAGTGCCCTTGACAGATGATCGATTTGGGAATAAAAGGTTAGGTGACGCAGAGTACGCTACAGAAATATATAACAAAATCGTTCAAGGAGAGATCGATGACAACCACAACTAAAAAACCAAAAGTTTATGATCTTGTTTCAAACAAGCCAGTTGCCCGATTGTATTATCAGGGTAAACATCACAGTCATCCAGTACGCAGGACGCTATTGGTGATTGAAGAAACGCAAACTCATCTCACTGGGTATGAGTTTAGATGCGGAAATGAAGTCCGCACAAGGTCTGAGGCTGTTTCTAAAGTGCGAACATATCGCAAGGATCGAATCGCAAAATGGGGTGATTATGGCAGGCTTACAAAGTCTGCAAAGAACTTCATGAAAGACCCAGAAGAATCCACCTTGGAAAGATTTCCAATCACAGTGATGTTCACTGAAGGTGCATAAGTTTTCAAAACAACAAAAACTAAACGCCCACCATTGCGTGGGCGTTTTTTATAGGGAGACCGAATATGAGTGATGAGTTATACCAATTTTTAATGAATAAGGGATTTTTGATTCACGGCCATGATGCAAAATTTGTGCTGCAAAAAGTCCCAACACAAACTGATCCAAGAACAGCAATTACTTCAGACATTCAACCAGACACTTCTTTCATAAAGTTTGATACTTTTGATGAAGCTTTGCAAACAGCAAAAAGTCTTGTTGCTTGGAAAGACAAAAGTGCCATCATTCAACAATCAAACTCTGTTTGGTTTATGCAATTGATGTATCGACATAAAAGTGGGCCAAAGTTTGTCGATCTTGGGGAGATGGGAGCAGTGCCTTATGATGTGGCTATTTCTGAAGCCAAGGCAAGAGCTACTCGTTACATTGAAGAATCATGCGTAGAAGAGGATATTGAAGGGTGGGACGTAAGAGTACGCCCGACTCATCCGAAGGAGTAAGCTCCTCAAACAAATCGTTTAAGTCGCTTTCCCCCGAAGAATATTTGAAAACTGGTTTGCGAACCATCTTCCTTGTACTGAAAGAAAAATCGTGATCCCCAGAAGAGATCACGATTTTCTCGTAGGAGGGTAAGTTATGCAGACTGTATTGTTTCCAAATGTCGGCCCCTCTTTTACATTAAGAACATGTAACCGAAGAATGCGAGTTGAGCAACCAAAAGGACGCCCATAACTACGTTTGCCATTCCATCGCTTTTCTTTTTCTCTGCAACATTATTCTCGACGACAGATTGTGCATGGAACATAGGTTTGTCTTCTACATCGTGATGAACTACACCGTGATGAACTACACCGTTATCCATGAGAGCAGCTACGCCAGTAACAACACTGTCGGCTACAATCTGACCAATCTCGTCTTTGCGAACATAATCTCCATCAACAACTTTGTGATGATCCACTAGGCCAATGCGCTCACGCACTTGTAGTGGAACTTCTGGTTCGAGTGAACGAACTTCGATGTGAGAAACTTCTCCATCTTTGATTGTTTCGTGAGTTTCCTTAGAGACAATTTGTTTGTGCTCTCGGATAATTCGCTTTTCCATTTTTAGCGGTCTTCGCTCTTCAGCGAAAATTTCAACTACTTCGTTGCCGCCATCATGTGATACATGACGCTCTGCTCTGCGTCCATCATCAAGAGTCAATTGCTTGACCTCTACATGGTCGCAGTCAGCTTTGCAACAATTATTATGATTATGTGACATAAATCCCCTCCTATGGGTTTCTAACGCTAGATGATTAACTGCACTCTTATCTATGATTTTCAGCTTATTTTTTGGCAGCGATTTCGTGGCATCAGAGACCCCATCTGTTTTTAAGGTTTTCCCAAATACTTCTCTTTTTCCTTTCAATAGCTTCACTGATTTCAACTTCTTCCAAAGAAACGTCATCTTTGGCTTTAATTTTAGCCGCTTTATATAGCCTTTTTATCATATCTTCCCATTCTTCGAATGGTGCATAATTCGCAAGCTCACCGGCAACTTCTTTGTAAACCAAGAATCCTCTATAGGAAACTTCCAGTTTGTTGCTATTGTGCCAATATTTTATCTCAATGTGCATTCCACGACTTAAACCATCGAATACATAACCTTCTTCTTCAATGAAGTCGCTGTTAGCTATTGGAAGTTCGTCTTTGAATGCCAATGGACCTTTTTGGCCACTTGCTGTAGTTGCAAATTCACTGTCTGTAAAATCCTCATAAGGATCTTCCAAAAAACTTACATCATTAAAACCACTTCCTTCTCGTATAATTGGGTGCCCAAGAGCTTTGGCAATTACTCCTAATCTTCCTGATGGTCCCATAAAGTTTTTCTTTGTGGCTTCAATTGTTCTTTTTTCTCGAATTGCATTTTCTTTTTGAGTCCAACTCATTTTGTTACCTCTCTTCTTAAGACTATATAGAAGATGGAGGTCTTAATGAATTTACTTGATCAATTTAGAATATGTTGGATGCGGACCAAGGAATATGTGGCGGGTTGTTATGACAAATTTATGAATCTTATAGGATTCGAAAAAACAATGGATGCCAGCAAAAGAGTCAATAGACACAGACGACGACGCCCAACAGCACCAGCACCACAACCAGCGCCAGTTAGTGATAAGGCGATTCAATATGTCTTAAATGACATGACTACTCCCAACTTGGTCAAACATGTTCCACCGCCTAGTATTCCTTCTAATCTGAAGTTTACTGTTGTGAAATATAAAGGTGGTGGTTATCCACGAAATTCAACTGAAGCTCAAGCAGCCAACTGTCATGTTACTGTGGCCAACACAATCAACAACATTGCTAATCGTTTGTCTGGGAAAAAGATTCCAAGATGGGCTGGCACTCATAATTTGATCGTAAATCCAAGAGCAGGAAAAGACCTTAATGCTTTTTACAACAGAGCATCAATGCAGTTCTTTTATTATGACAATGTGTTTACTGCCGACTCATCGGACATTGTTGCTCATGAATTAGGACATGCAATTTTAGATTCTTACAGACCTGACACTTGGGGAGCGGCCTCATTAGAAGTTTGGTCATTTCATGAAGCATTTGCTGACATGACAGCCATGCTTAACATCATGTCGCATGACGAAATTTTGAACTTCGCTTTAGTTCAAACAGGTGGAGACATGAGGAAGCCAAGTGTAATCACCAATCTGGCAGAACATGTTGGACAAGCAATATACAGAGTGACTGGGCCACAGAGCGGAAGAAGCCCTCAATACCTCAGAAGCACAATCAATGATTTCAAGTATGTTAATCCGGGAACTCTTCCGAAGGCTGCACCGCACCATAAATTGGCTGCTGAGTGTCATAGTTTTGGTCGAGTTTTCTTAGGTGCTTTTTATGACATCTTCGTGATGGTTTATGAAGACACTGTTGCAAAAGGTCATCCTCGATTTGAATCTATGAAACATGCCCGAGATGTTTTGGGAAGAAGAGTGTTTGCTGCTATTCAATCTGCACCTTTGAACGTGAAGTTTTATGAATCAATTGCAAAGACTATGCTCTGGGCAGAAAAGACAAAATTCAATAATGAGTATCATGATCAAATAAGACAAATCTTTTTTGACAGAAATCTCATGAGACCAGAAGTTAAAATGTTGTCTGCTCCAGAATGTACTAATGATGAAGGAATCGTTTGCATTCAAAGTAAAATGAACGTCAAGTTGGGCGATCATATGATGAGAGCACAATCAGACAATCCTCTGTACAATGTTGAAGTTGAAATTCCTCACGATCAAGTGTACTTGTATGACAATGACAAGAACATTTATGATTCCATTTTGGTTTCTCAATCAGAATCATTAAGTGCCGCACAGGATGCTATCATTCATCTGCATGAAACTGGTAGCGTTGGAGAGGGAACTGATACACCATTTGAAATACAAAGTGGAAAACTTTGTCGTACACTTTTTGTTTAAGGAGAAACTATGAGTTGTAGAGCTTGTCAACCGGGGGACTTTTCCCCCGAGAGAAATAAAAGATTTAAGCCAGAGAACAATGCAGGGTGTGGTGTCTATGATCCAGAGACCTGTGATAAGCCCTCGCTCGCCCCAGAGGGCTCTGCATTGTATGAATGGGAAAAGATACACGGCAGAGTGATTACTGTTGTAGAATACGCTCTGGGAGAAGATGGACGATTTGCTCATACTTTAGAAAAAACCTTATGTCCTTTACCTGTTGAAAAAAGCGGGCCAGTGAGATGTTGTTCTTTTCGATATAAAGTTGTTCGATAAATTTTTGGTTTTATTCTTTAAGGTATTGCATTTTTCTTTAACTTCCTTCTAATATACTCCAGTCTTAATTTTCATCAGGAGTAAACAACATGCCGTATAGAATGCCAGATTGGATGGAAGAAGCGTATGCCTATAGTTATGATGACGAAGATAATCCGTACTACAATGATGACGATGACTATAATGATGACATCTTCGAAGACGTAGAGGATGAAGAGGACGAGGACGAGGAAGAAGACGATATAGATTGGGCTGATGAAGACGAAGACGATGAAGATTTAGATGATATTGATGATGATGATCTTCTTGATGACGAAGATGATGACGAAGATGACGACGAAGATTGGGATTAAGCTTTTTTCATCTTTTTCATCATCTTTTTCATCATTCTACGATGTCTTATGTCTTCATAACCAGATGTAGCTGTTTTTACACTTGGCCTTATAGGTCCATCACCACCTGTGAAATTAGCTCCTACTCCCTTTTTTGCGTCATCTCTAGCTCTAGCCTCCATGTCTGCATGGGGATCATCAAGCGTTCCGCCGCCGCCCGGTGAGAGATTCTCTTGTTGTATCCATAATTTGAAGCGCATAACACTCTATATATCACGGAGGAGAGTGATTATGTGGAATGGCATATTAAAGATTATTGAAGTTAAGCACCTTGATGTTAATGGGTCGGTTCTCTGGGAAGACAATAACATCTATAACCTGATGCACCAAGATGGAGAAGAATACATCTTGAGAGCAGTGTTTACAGGTGGTCGTGTTAGCACAATTATCCCAGATTCTTACTATCTGGGACTGGATAATAGATCATTGGTTGAAGTTGATAACACCATAGATGATCTTATTGGAGAGCCGGGATCAAATGGATACGAAAGACAAGAAGTAAACTCATCTGGTGATTTTGCCATAAACTTTGAGGCAGATCATTTTATCGCCACAAGTCCAATCGTTGCATTTAGAGCAACTGTTGGAAGTTGGGGGCCAGTCAGCAACTTGTTTCTTTCTGATAAATCAGATAATAGTGGATTTCTTGTATCCACAGCTACTCTAGGCACTGCTATCACAGTGTCGGTTGGAGAGTCTGTTACAATGAGAATTGGAATGACTCTTAGAAATTGCCCTGATGGAACTTAAGAGATGCTTTCTGTTAAAGACTCCATAGACCCAATGTGAACAAAGTGCATGACATTTAATGTCTCATCTTCTTTATGCGTTTTGTTATGCTCTCTGTAACTGAGGCTTGAAGAGCCACCATCTTTAAGATCGAGAAGGTTCTTTGAAGAGACTTCTGTATCAAGGCTTTGGTACATTGCTCTTAGCTTATCTGGTTCTTTGTAACTTAAATGCCTCCAATCTTCATCAGATATAGATAAATGTTGTCCCGGTCTATTGGGCAAAGTTATCTCATATCCATTTTTCATGATTTGTATTGGAACATCTTTTTTAGGGTTCTTTAAGTAATACCGGCAAAATATCTCTTTTCCGGGTTCAGATGTGATGTTTTCCTTGAACCACACAGGAACAGAAACCCCTACAACGACCAACTCTATTCCTTCATGCAAGGCATATCTTTGATCTCTTGTCAAAACGATGTTGTGTTGAATTGTTAATCTTATCATTTGATTCCACCCTATATAAGAAACTAGCTTAACACAAATATATCCTCAATGGGAGGCCAAATGCCAAATAAATTTCTCGTAATCTGCACAGGCTTAATGACTGCGTTGATTTGCATGACGCTTATGACAAAATATGGATCACCAGATAAACCAATTGCATATGATTTAAGAACAATTCCATGTGACAATATGCCTTTGATCGAAAACGATCCATTTGCTACATCTGCACATGGAGGCAGACCCATTGAACAACGTGACGCACAGTACAGGAAATGGCTTTCTAATGGCTTGAAGATTTCCACAAGTAGTGCCAGCGGGTCAGGAACAATTGTTTATTACAACCCTGATGATGGTTGGGCTTATGTTCAATCTTGCGGACATTTGTGGAGCGGCAACATGAGCGGCGAAGAAGGTAAAAGAAAAAACAAAACTTGTAAAGTGATTACTTGGTATCACAACGAAAATAAACTGGATGATGAAAAATCATATAACGCAGAAATTCTTTACTACAGCAACAGCGATGGAAGAGATGTTAGTTTGATGAGATTTAAGCCAGATTGGATTCCAGAGTATCTTCCAATAGCCCCGGAAGAATGGAACTACAGCAAAGGACAAAGACTTCATTCTGTTGGTTGCGATGGAGCAAGAGAAGTTGCTCATTATGATGTAGAAGTGGTTGGCCTTAGAGATGGTCAATGGCCTGATCTTGTAACCACAAGAAACAGTCCTCGACCGGGACGATCTGGCGGTGGACTGTCAGATGAAAATTACTTCGTTGGCGTTTGTTGGGGCACTTCAGACTACTCTGGAAATGGTAATGGATATTTCACACCCTTGAAAGCGGTGCGTTCTTACAATGAAAGAAATGGATACGGTTGGCTAAATGATGTTGGTCACAGTTTGGCTCGACAGATACCAATTCGAGATAGAAACAATCCACAAGGAAAGTATCCTAAGAATTACATTCCTCTTCCAATAAGGTAATAAAAAAGCCCGGCATTGCCGGGCTTTTCTTTTGCATCTTATCGATGATTGTGATATCGATGATGTGGATTGTAATAGCGACTATTGTTTCGCTGGTACGGATTGTAGTAGTAACGACTGCTGTTCCGTTGGTACGGATTATAATAGTAACGACTGCTGTTCCGTTGGTACGGATTATAGTATCGATAACTGTTGTGTCTTTGATACTGATGTCCCTGATTCAAATGCAAGCCTAAACTTCCATTACGATGTTGGTGTAAATCAATATGGAATCCATAGGGATTTCCAAAACTGATATGTCCACGGGAACTATGACTACGTGAATGATGTGGCTCAGCAGCATCAACTGTATTGACGCTAAAAGCCATCAGTCCCGCAACCGCAAATAGTGCAAAAATCTTATACATTTTACCTCTCTTTATTTGTTATTGGGATATCTTATGTATGCTTGTCAATTGCTTGAACAAGCATCAAAAACTTCTTTAGCACGACTCAACAGAACTTCTTGGGCACTTCCTACATTTTCCAAATTACCGGCCCATTCTCTTAAAGCTGGACCTTGAAGTGCTCGACCATAAGAATATGTGATTCTCCATGGAAGACCTTCTACGTTCATTTGTCTTAAATTCTCCACAGCTTCATCATCTGGCTGTCCACCTGATAAGAAAGCAATGCCCGGTACGGACACTGGAACGCAGTCAGAAAGCACTTTTAGAGTCTGAACAGCTACTTCGGTGCAATCATTTCCTTTTTCATAGCCATTCATCACCATATTCGGCTTCAGAACGATTCCTTCAAGATCAACGCCCTGCCAGTGCAAAGCATCAAAAGTAGCGTGTAGAGCCGCTTGTGTGGCCACAGAAGCGAATTGTATGTCATGTCCACCATCCATAAGCACTTCAGGCTCTACAATGGGCACTAGACCGGCTTCTTGACATAATGCGGCATATCTTGCCAAAGCGTGAGCATTGGCCTGTACGCAGGCCACAGAGGGTATTACATCGAGGACAGCACGCCACTTGGCAAACTTTATGCCCATGGCTGCATATTCAGCCAGACGCTCTCTGAGGCCGTCTAATCCTTCTGTAACCTTCTCTCTCCCAAAGTTGGCAAGCATTTTGGCACCTTTATCAACTTTGATGCCGGGAATGATGCCTTTTTCGGCAAATTGTTCATGAACTCCTGTGCCACCGGCAGTAGTTCTTACAATATCGTCTGATAGAATAACTCCAGATATGAATTTTTCTAACCCTTCTGTTGATGCTAGAATCTGACGCCATTCCCATCTTCCTTTTGCTGTTGGAGTGACATCAATAGATTCAAGTCTCTTGTTCATTGTTCCGGCACTCTCATCAGCAGCGAGAATACCTTTTTCTATCATGCCTTTTGCTATGTCACGTATGCTCATTTCGCCGCCTCCTGATATTTTTTGATGTCGAGCCATTGAATGGGTTTTGGACCAAATCCACCAACATAGTAGATGCCCGTAATTTCCAATCTATAGAATTGAAAATCATGTAACTCCGCAAAGAATTTGGCTTGCGGAAATTCTTTAATGTACGCTTTTTTGACTTCTTCAATTTCCTTTTTAGGAACTAACACAAACTTACCAATAATAGTTGCTCGTGGAGAGTCAAAATCACTGCGATCCTTCATCACAAAAATACTGGCTCTTGAATCTTTATTGATATTCTTAGTGTGTTCAGCAAGATCGCTGATGAACACAACTGGCCTGCCTTTGTCAAGCAAGAACGGCATTACAGATCCGAACGCTCCCATGGCGTGTTGTGTACAGGCCATTGAGGTTTTATTGTTGTCTTTAATCAGCTTGTAGGCTTGTTCTTCTACTGTGGGTTCTGCTGCCAGCAGTGCAGCAATAAATAAAAACGTCATCGAAGTCCTTTCTTAGAATCCTAATTTGCTCATGTCGCCATCGAAGGCGTCTTGTGCTTTAGATGTAGGAGTGTAGAAAGGACACATGTTTCTGTAATCACAAAATTTGCAGTGCCATCCTACTTTTCCCCACACTTGATCAGCGTCAGCTTCTCCAATCATTATGTGAGAATCATGTAAATCTTTCTCGACATCTTCTAGTGACTGTTCGCTGTACTGGCAAGCAATGAGGTTCTCTCCCTCAAGATAAAAGAGTGCTGCTTTGATGTTTTCTGCTTTGATGTCGAACTCACGTTGAACAACTCGGGAGTACATTCTCAACTGTAAATCTGTTTTTACAGTATCCTTATTGACTCTCCATTTTCCCTTTTTCGTTGTTTTGTAGTCGATGATGAACGCTTTGCGATCAGCCCCTTCTCCTTTAATGATCAAACGGTCAAGAAAGCCTTTTGCAAATTTTTCATTTGGAGCATCGAGGTCGTAGTAGAAAGGATGCTCTGTAACACCATCTGTGCCAATTTTGTCTGTCAGGTTCTTGATTGCTTTAAGATGCTTGGGGAACTTCTTTGCATAATCTTCCGGCATCTCTGAGATGGGACACATAATCTCTTTCCCATCATGAACCTCGTATACGATCTTTCCTCGAAGCAGATCGCTGGCGATGTCGCCAATGTTGTCTTCGCCGTTTCTTTGCACATAAACTTCAGCAATGCGGTGGACAACAGAGCCGTAGGTAAAGTAAAATGGCTCTTCGCCGGGCCGAGGAACTTTCAGATGGTATCTGAATTTGTACTGTTGGGCACAAGTGTCGTAACATTTTTTGCGGCTGACGCTGATATGGTTAATGATCATTGGCTCTTCCTTCGATAGTTTAAGTTGGAGACACGAGACATCTCGTATCAAATTCACTTGTATTATTACAGAAACAAAGGTATCTTGCAATTGTAATTAAAGAAATGGAGGCATTTATGACATCGGAGAAAGAAAAGGAAAAGTTGAGGGAGTACAATAAAAATTATTATCATAAAACTCGAAAACATAAAATAGACTGGAAAAAAGAGGCTGAACGAACAAAAAAGTGGCAAATATCTAATCCTGAACAATGGAAGAAGCTTCAAAATTGCTCTCGGTATAAAATGTCGCATGAAGAATATGACGACATGATGGAGTCAACGGGTGATAGTTGTCCTATTTGCAACTATGATTTCAATGAAGGTCGATACAAAAGAAACATTGATCATTGTCACGATACCGGATATGTTAGAGGAATAATTTGTCATCGTTGTAATTTGGCGATTGGCGCACTTGAGCATGATGTCTCGATTTTTGAGAGAGCCATTGAGTGGCTAAAAAGGAAACCTACAGATGGCGATTGATTTTGATCTTTTCCATGATTGGTGTGTTGATCGCTTTGGCGAAACAAACATCAAGTTAAAGCACACTGCTCACGGTGATGAGATCACTACGCATTCGTTCTTTGCGATGGATTTGCTTGGAAAAGATGATCGCAAATATCACTTGTGGATGAACACAGAAGGTGGGAAGAAGAGACTCGATGGTGGTGCTTATCGTTGCTGGCTGACAGATTCGATGGGTTCTTTAATTTCTTTAGTATCAAAAGTTGATGGCGTCACTTATGAAGAAGCAGAAGAAACTATTACAGGAACAACTTCTCTTCGTTCTTTAGAAAAGAAAGTTGATGAATTTTTCGGTCACAAATCTGAAGTTGATGATATGCAGCCAGTTATCATCGAAGCCGAAGAAATTGTGTTGCCTGATTATTGCTTTAAGATTGATGACATGTCAGCAAGTAATCGATGGCGAGTGCGAGCCAGAAGATATCTGGATGAGAGAAAAATACCAACAGATGGATTATATGTTTGCACTGGTGGAGACTTCGAAAATCGCATCATAGTTCCCTACTACGATAAAGAGGGAAAGCTGGTGTTCTTCAATGGTCGCACAATGAGTACGAGCAAAAAAGCGTTGCGTTACATGAAGCTCATAGAAGGCGATCAAGAAAGTGTCTTATACATGACATCTTGGCCTGCTGCGGGGTCTAAGATTTACATCATGGAAGGAGAGTTTGATGCCATCGCTCTCAAGTTGTGTAATCTTATTGGATGTGCTGTTGGCGGCAAGTATTTATCGGATACTCAAATTGAGTTGATCCGTGGATATAAACCAGTGCTTGTCTTTGATACAGACGCATCTGGATTAGAAGCTCTTGTCAATGTTGGAAACACTCTTCTTGAAAGAGGATTCCATGGACTGAGATATGTAAGACCGCCTAAAGCTTACAAGGATTGGAATAAGTTTCTTGTTAAAAGAAATACCCAAACCGTGAAAGCTTATATCGATAGATTTGAAAAACCATTCACTGCTATGACTGGTGATCTGCTTCTTTCGAATCGGCTTTAGGGACTATCCCACGGACTATCCCACACGCCCGGCCCTTCTTCCCCATCAAGATCAGCAGCCCATTTTCTGGACATTTGATCCATTTTTACTATAGCCTCATCTTTGCTTAAGGCACTAGCCAGCCATTGATCGGTTGAATTGTCATATACAATCCACATCTCTCCATCAAATTTTGGAATTTCGTGCCACTTGAGTCCTATTTCGTCCCAAGTGAAAGGACCACGAACTTGCCAGTCAAATCTTTCATCTTCTACTACTTCTTTGCCTTCATCTGATAAGGGTCGATCTGCATTTTTTTCATTCCACCAATTAGGCGGCTGATATCGTTTTTTTAAGGCATCTAAATCTAATTGTGGATTATCTCTCTCATCTTCTGGTTTCCAAAAGTCAGGATCAGATTCTTCAAACCCTTCTTTGATCGACTTAAATTCTTTCCATCTACTCATGGTTGCTCCTTAACTTCTTCTGGCATTTTCATTTCAATGTGACCGTTATCGATCAGCCATTGGAAGTCTTCTTTAGTCACATACTTGACGCCATCAGCTTGCCACATAGGCACCTTGGCTGTCTCTGTTGGTTCTGAATGATATTGGGGAGTATGGACTGGTGTTCCAAGTCCATATTTTTTTCTCCCGCCTCTTTTAAGCCTTTGAGCCATTTTTATCCTTTCTGACAATCGCAACCTTCGCAGGCACAATTTTCGCATGAACAGTTAGCACAATCTCCATCAACACAACTTTTGCATTGGCACGAACAATCGCTACTCATATCTTCTTTTCTCATAATATCTCCTTTAGGTTAGTCTAATTTATTTACGCATCGCACTCTAATATTCACATGAATGGTAGAACCCTTGAAAAAATGCAATACTTTGTAGGCAAGGTTTGCAGCATTGTCACATCTTCAATGAATCGTGCTTTTGATGAACAAGTAAACCGAGAGCATTTTGTTATCATGGTAGAAGAGTTAGGTGCAGATGGTATTTGGGGAACGCATCCATATAATGATGAGCTTGTGACTTTTTTCGCTATGTCTCATGTTATTTCAGTTCATGAAGAATTTGAACTTGATCCGAACAATCCAGAACATGCTTCTATGATTAAAGAATACGAAGACAAAAGTGGCAACAAGCTTGAAGGGGATATTAAAAGCACATCTGCCCCTGCTGCTCCTAAGTCGTCAAGTGGCTTAGATATCATTGACCAAAAAGGAACGCCCTTGCCTGAAACAAATTCAGACGAGGGCGGTATGACTTTTGTTGATATTGCTAGTCTTGAAAGACTCGCCGATCATACAAAGAAAAGTTTTACTGCTAAAGAGATTTTATCCTAAGATCGTTTCTCTTTGCTTCTTGTATTTTGACTTTCCCATTTTGGTAGACTCTCTAAGTTGTTTCTTAAGTCTGTTCACCTTATGGGAAAATGATTCGCCTACAACTTCGCCATTGTCGTTGTACTCGATATCGTCGTCTGGGTTTTGGTAATATTTCTGGTCGGATGGTTCTATTCTCAAATCTGCAAGTTCTTGATGCACTTCATCCCAATTATCGGCAATGATGGTTTTAATCCAACGGGATAGAGTTTCCATATCACCATCTGCTGCATCCATCATGGCGGCAGAAACACTATAAGGATCGTAACCGCCTAATTTATCCTCAAATTCGCCTAATTTATTCGCTAAATCATCTACATCTAAACCTAAACCATCTGCTGCTGGATCAACCGCTGCTGGATCA
>Ga0233415_10000383_pt1 | contig 21406 bp, 16 predicted proteins | sample Na_anoxic_12_MG_FD_188631 | JGI IMG/M metagenome (GOLD analysis project Ga0233415, IMG submission 188631) | Seawater microbial communities from Saanich Inlet, British Columbia, Canada - Na_anoxic_12_MG | ecosystem: Environmental > Aquatic > Marine > Inlet | place: Canada: British Columbia... | reverse complement strand
AATAGTATCAAGCAATGGAATAAAAGAATCTGAGTCGCCATCCGGAGATGTTCTCATAAAGCCCAACTTAGATGAGCCGTAAAGAATAGGGAATTCTAGCTGCGCATCATCAGTAGCTAAATCTATGAAAAGATCATGCACTTGCTCTTCAGTAGATTCGATATCAGCATCTTTTCTATCAATTTTATTGATCACAACCATCGGCTTAAGGCCAAGCTGCAATGCTTTACCAAGTACAAATCGAGTTCCTGGCAATACCCCTTCAGCTGCATCAACAAGCAGAATGAAACCTTCTACCATCTGTAGCGTCCGCTCTACTTCACCACCAAAATCAGCGTGACCCGGAGTATCTACAATATTAATGGTGTAATCACCGTAAGTAACACCAGTATTTTTTGCAAGAATAGTAATCCCACGCTCTTTCTCAATTGTCCCAGAATCCATTACACGATCCTGCTGATCTGATGTGGTTCCTGATTGTTGTAAAAGTTGATCAACCATGGTTGTTTTACCGTGGTCTACGTGAGCGATAATAGCAATATTACGAAGTTTCGATTGTCTTGATTTTGGCATTATATTCCCCTAATGGAGCTAGTTTTATAAGATATTCTCATTGTATTAAATAGGGGGGAATCTGTCTAGCTGAATGGGATGCAAATCCTGCCTGCAAAGGCTAATTTAGAAAAACAGACCCAATCTTCATGATTTAAGCCCTTTCAGCTGGTAAAAAGATACCATACGGCATCTTTTATTGACGAAGACATGGATATTGGCACAATAATACTATAATTTCTTCACCTTTTTATACCGCCAAAATCTATGCTACGCACCGTATACCTCACACCACCATCCATCTCAGACGCACATATTGAAAAAAAAGTGGTCTGTATTCGATCACATCGAGAACGTATTTTTTGCGTATCGTCTGAACTGAAAAATGATAAACTCTTGTGCCATCTTTATGGCCATGGCGGCGCTGGATGGACGTTTTTATTTGGAAGTGTGCAAAAAGCAGTCCAAGAGCTGGAGCACCATCTTACACAAAATCCTTCATATAAAAACAAACCTATATGCGTAGTTGGCGCAGGATGCTTCGGGCTTTTAAGCGCAGTTACCCTTGCGCGCCTGGGCTATGAAGTACGAATTGTAGCAAAAGAGTTAGATAACCTTCCCTCCGATCGCGCAGCTGGATTTTTCTTTCCACGCCCACGCAAATGCTCAAACCCGGAAGAGCGAGCTATTTTTGAATCAGTTGGCATGGCATCATATAGTGCGTATCTAGAAATTGCGACCGGCATGCACCCGTTTATTAAAAATGCATCAAAGCTTATGCCTGCCTATTATAATCATGAGATAGATCCAGGATTTGGACTCTATAGAGAGCAAGGCCTCATACCCTCTCCTGAAAAAGTAACCATCGATTTTGGCAATGATAAAAAATATGACGTCATGGAATATCAGACCGTTTTTATCAATCCATCTGAAGTTATGAGCGAGCTACGCAGAAACATTCAAGAGCTTGGTATTTCCATAGAAATAGATGACGTGCAAAACCTCGATGAACTTCCCGAATCAATCGTGTTTAATTGCGCAGGAAAAAGCGCTCCGATCTTTAATAATGATACCCGCATGGTACCCGTGCAAGGCCATTTGATTACACTCAAAAACCAACCGCCTATGGATCAGCTCCAATACATGATTAATGTACGCGTCGCACAATTAGATCCGAATAACTGGTCTCGCGATACTCTTCTCTATTACGCACCAAAAAATTCCGGAATCTTAGGAATCACCTTTATTCGCGGGCAAGCAGACGAAACGGCAAACGCAGATCAATTTGATAAGTTGCTCGAACGAGCTAGAAGATTTTTTGGCAATAAATAAGTAACTGAATGGTCATGAGATTGGTCTGCCAGCTGAAGCCTTGACGATAAATAGAAAGTCCAGCCTTCGTGCCTAGCGAAAGCTAGCTTACTTCGGCGGACAGCTTTCGCCATCACTTTTCTAAAAAATATTATTTTTATTCTGTTAAAAAACTGGCCTGCCAGCTGAAGCCTTGGCGAAAGCTGGTGTGCCCGGCAGGATTCGAACCTGCGACCTACGGATTAGAAATCCGTTGCTCTATCCAACTGAGCTACGGGCACGCAAAAGATATGATATTTCAGAATTGATCTATTTAGTATACCCAGAGGCGTTTAAATCCGCAACTAGAGCCCGTTAATTTCCGGTGCTACAAACAGCTTACTAAACTCTTTTGCTACCACGCATAGTCGCTCAATCATCTCATCAGAAAGATCTTCCGATTCCAAAATAACCTTATAAATATCATCCTGATACACTGATTTTACGTAGCTCACAAACTGAGTAGTAAATGCTTGAATTTGCGGAATTTTAACGTTCTCAAGGAAATCATAGCGTAATAAAAAGAGCATTAATGCTTGATCTACAAATGAATACGTAACGTATTGTGGTTGCTTTAAAAGCTCCATAGCACGCTCACCGCGCGCCAAACGATGCTTGGCAACATCATCAAGCTCAGTTCCAAATTGCGCAAAATCAAGCAACTCATGATACTGCGCTAATTCTAAACGAAGCGCTTTAGACATTTTTTTAATTGCTTTTGTTTGCGCTGCACCACCAACTCGAGATACTGAGTTTTCTGCATTCACCGCAGGACGAACTCCCTGATTGAAAAGCTGCGTATCTAAAAAAATGTGTCCATCGGTAATCGACATTAAGTTGGTTGGAATATAGGCAGTGATATCATCACTTTGAATTTGTACTATTGGCAATGCCGTTAATGAGCTGCCATCGGCTAATTTACCCGCACGCTCAAGTAAGCGAGAATGAAGATAAAACACATCACCCGGATACGCTTCACGGCCCGGAGCTCGACGAAGCAACAAAGACATTTCACGATATGCAACAGCATGGTTAGTCAGATCATCATAGATCACTAATGCATCTTTACCTTGGCTTCTAAAGTATTCACCAATTGTGCAGCCAACGTAAGGAACCAGGTATTGGTTCAATACCGCTTCACTTGCTTCCGCACTAATAACCACGGTGTAATCAAGCGCTCCATTTTCTTGCAGCAATCTCACCATACGCGCAATGTTTGCTTGACGCTGCCCAATTGCTACATAAATGCACAACATGTTTTTGCCACGTTGATGCAAAATCGTATCTATTACTAAAGATGTTTTTCCGGTATTACGGTTACCAATAATGAGCTCACGTTGCCCTCTTCCAATTGGAACCAATACATCAACAGCCATTGTACCTGTTTCTAATGATTGATTTACCGGAGAACGCTCAATGATACCTGGAATGTCCCACTCGATTGGCCAATGATCATCTGCTTTTAATTCTCCAAGACCATCAATCGGCTCACCCATTGCGTTAATAACGCGACCTAATAAATGCATGCCTACGGGAGTTTTAAATACACTACCGGTACGCTTTGCAACTTCACGTTCATTAACAGGAATTGTGCTATGCAGTAAAAAAATAGAAACAGTATCTTCATCAAGCTGCATAACAATGCCCTGATTACCACCGGTAAAATCAATCAACTCGTGGTATACCGCATTAGTAAGACCATGCACGCGACAAATATTATCGCCAACTTGTACAACAATACCAATTTCTTCTAACTTTTCTTCTGGAAGATCACGCAGTGACTGCTCAAACAACGAGACCAAATTAACATTTTTTTCCATAGTTCCTCACCATATCTGCGCCTGCGTGCATTCACGCAGATAATTATCAATCGATGATTCCCACACCATTGTATTACTCATAATTTTTATGCCTGCAATCAAACTTGCATCGAGCTTGAATTCATACTCTTTACTGCCAGGAAATCGTTTGTCTGCAAATGCTATAATCTTTTTTCTTTGCTCATCTGAAAGAGCTTGCGAACTACTTACTACTACCTTTTCATGGTGATTGCGCTTATTATACTCGCGAACAATCGCTAAAAATACATCTGCCAACAAGCTCGCACAGCGACGATTTAAAAGAAGTTCAAACAGCTGCTCAATACTCGACGGTAATCCAAAGCGATTGGAAAGCTCTTTAATTCCTTTTCGCTTTACTGCCTCATCCATAACAGGGACTTTCAATAGAAAAAGCGCCCTGCGATGTTCTTGCAAAAAAAGCCCCGCCTGCTCAATCGCAACGACTGAATCACGCGGTAAGCCATCACCAAAAACATTAAGGTATGCTTTTGCATACGCTGTAGATGCATTAGTTATTTTCATGCACATCCAAACGTTTCATAATGTTTTGAATCACCTTGTTTTGCGCATCAGAGCCATCGTATTGTTTTTGCAATGTATCACGCACCTCATCAATAGCTTCTTTTTGAATCTGGCGATACAGACGATATTCTTGAACACGGCGTACCTGCTCTTTCATCCGTTCCTGCACAATTGCTACCCGCTCTTCTTTCTGCAGCTCTAAATCTTGTTTATCTTTTTCCATTACATCACGCCACACTAAAAGACGCTCTTTTAACTCCGAGCGCTCTTTTTCGTCATCCTTGTATCCCTTTTGTATACTCTTATCTTCTTTGCGTAAGAGTGAAGAGCTATTTACAAGTGAAACCAGATATGCTTTTCCTTTTTCAAATTCAGCCAGTACAAATTCACGACCATATTGGTGCCACAGGTATACGATAATGCCAATCAATACCGCAAAATTTAAAAGTCGAAAAAAAACGATAATAAGCATATCAAGGTTCATATCGATCCTTAAGCGTAGAAAGCATTGCATTAGCAAGCTGAGTACGCGCTTTGTCTTTTTGGGTATCGCTGACTTTTTGAGGAGCTATTTGCATAGAAATGCCACGGAAAACGGCAGATCTATCTGGCGGCACTGGAAGCTGTTTTTTGCTCCAATCTCGAAATGCAGCCCACGCTTCCTTTTGCTTTTGATGTCCATTTTCAACAATCTGCTTACCTTTCAAAACAGTATCTTCAAGTAAGCGACGATGCGATTCTTTCTCAAGTAATACCTGATATCCTGGACGCAATAGAATATGACGAAACAAAAGATAGGCTATATAAAAATTTCCAATCTGAACAAGAAGAGTGGCATTAACATTCATATACACAAACCACGGTTGCAACTATCCGTACATACGATTTTTTAGACAAAAATAACCCCGAAGGGTAAAAGATTTAAAAACTTATTTTTTTTGCTTTACCCCGCAGCATTTCCTACAAAAACTAGTGCTCCGGCAATAAGTAATGCATAAATAGCTGCCGTTTCAACCAGTCCCATTGCAATCATCATAGTAGTACGAATTTTGCCAGCACTTTCAGGATACTTTCCAATGCTTTCGCATGCTTTCATTCCGATCATTCCTTGACCCAAAGCCGGTCCTAGTGAACCAAAGCCCATAGCAATTGCTGCTCCTAAAAATGCGGCAGCCTTTACATAAAAGATACCTTCCATCGTAACCCTCACACGTTAGGTTTATTAGACATCCTACTTTCCCATATTGCACTGCCTAGCATGGGTTTCATTACTATTCTAACGCTATTTTCTTTTTTTTTACAAGATTTCATACAGATAATGGTGAAATAGGTGAGCGATGTATGTCGCCAGGAATATGCTGCATAAGAAATGCACCTACATCTTGCACGTGTTGTTCTTGCGCTGCTTTATCATTTTCAAATTCTGAATCGCAGTTCAAAATAAGCACTGGCACGTCTTTTAAGGCAGGCGAAATGCCTTCCTTATCAATCAACCATCGATCATGTTTATTATGAAGCTTAGTAATATATTCCAAAGAAACCGTAGCTTCTTCATGGCGACTACGCTTTTGAAGACGCTCGTAACAAATTCCAGGGTTTGCTTTCAAATAAATAAAACCTTCTGGCTGAGCCATATACGTATCAACAAGCCATGAAAACCACTCTTTATAGAGTTTCCATTCCAGCGCATTCATATAACCAAGCTCATACGCATTCTCAGCAAAACAGTATCTATCAGAAAAAACTGAACGCTCAAGCACTTGAATCGCATATGGATTAATACGTGCGTGCGCCTGCTGATTCATCACACGGCTCACAAAAGCATAAGACTGAAACGTATATGCCCAACGCTTAGGGTCCATATAAAACTTTTCTAAAAGATTTTCTCCGTCTCCGATATTTTGCCACTGCTCATGCGGCTCAACAACCGCTTGAATATTTAAATATTGTTTGAGCATTTTCAAAAATGTTGACTTGCCCGCTCCAATATTACCTTCAATTATAAAATATCGCTGTTTAACCGACTCTTGTGCCATTTATTTATCCTTTCGCGTATGAACTCATATGGTAGTTTATATTACTAAAAACAGCCAATTTGGCAAAAAAGTTCCGTTAAGGTCCTATCTTTGTCATCATATAGAAAAAGCAGTACACTAGAATTCTTATGGGACAATTCATTTAGTATAGAAAATAAAGAACTTAAGAGTATTTGTTATGAAAAAAAATATTTCAACTAATGGTTTTTTTTTACTGTGCATAAGCATCTTTTTAAATATTCCCCTAATATATGCACATTCTGATACACGGCTTGTAGATTCATTTGACGATGATCAGGAAGAATGGATGCTCCTGGAAGGCCTTGATAATACCGCCATGAGCAATACGCGTAACATTGTACCAGTAAAAAGCATATTGGGACTCATTGAGGATGCCGGAGGGTTTGCCCTTCTCGATCAAGATTTCTATCTACGGACTAATCCATTTGTAGAGCGAAACATTTTAGATTTACCGTTATGGGAAATGCACTCATGCCAAGAGCCTGAAAAATGGATTATCGGCGGACATCTTTTTTGGAATAAAATGGACCGCTCCGTTTTCAAAAATAAAAGCACAAGCATTGATTGTTATTTAGATCTTCAACAAAAAACTTTATTTAATGCTCTTGATAATCTCAGCCCAGAGTTAAAAGATCTTTTTCCCATGGCTTCTCTGATTGATCCTCTTTCTGATACTGCTGACTTTGATTCAATACTCAAACTATTTCGTAATTTTACTGCAGAGCAAAGACGACTTGGTATTATGATGCATTTATGGCGCCAATGGGAGCAAGCTGAATTCAGAGCTATCCTTCCTCTTTATTATGTAGAACGAAATTTTATTGCCACTCCAGAAGAGCAAGAAGCCATTGAAGCTCAATTTGGAACACTGACACCCGATGAAGCCAAAATGTTTGAAAAAAATCATGGCATATCAGATAGAATTGGCTTTGGTGATTTTCGTATCGAATCCAATTATGTGCCCTATAATACCGATACCTTTGCGTTGCGGGTGGGAGGATTTCTTACCATACCAACCGCCGTTGCATTTAGTAAGGGTATTAATGGAACTACATTCAGAGATTGCCTTGAGCAACCAACACTTGATCTGCAAGCTCTTTTTGATCTTGCCTGTATGGATGATGATCCAAGCGTAAGTTCTGGCGAACAAGAAGCTTTAAAAGAAGAGCTTATTGGTGATATTTGCAAAAATAAAAATGGTTTCTTACTTGGTGCTGTCGATAGACTCAACGCCGTATTAGTTGAGACAAGCCTCGGAAATAGAGGACACCTTGGAATTGGTGGAATCATTCGATCTAAAACATCACTCCGATCTCTCTTAGATGATTATGAATGGACAGATCGCATAAATTGGAACAATAGACTTTCTGTCGAATATTTAACACCAGCGAATGAAACTCGCTTTTATATAAAACGAAACAGTATCGAAGACTTTAATTCTCGCGATTTTAATTCAGATGATGAAGAAGTACAAGACGAAAATCTTGCCTTTATAGAGCAAGAAATTGTTGATAAATTCTATCCATATGCTATTAAAACAAGAGTGAAGCCGGGCCCCATCTTACGATGGTTTAGCCGCTGGTGTGTAAATGGTGATGTTTGGGATTTAACACTTGGTTCAGATATCTGGATCCAAGCGGGAGAATCTCTTAAATTAAAATGCGTTGATCCAGAACTATTTGCGAAACTTGATATTTGCAATGCGAGTAATTCGCTTGCCTATCAATTTAAATCGGTAGCAAGTTTTGGATTTAAAGTACTTCGTCCGGAGTATGCATTCTTTTTCAACATCAATGCCGAAGGCACCAGTTGGAATAAAAACATTGGTGATGATTGGGCAGTCTCTCTCAATTTGGAAGCTAACTTTTAACCTTTAATCCTTCTTATAAGGACAAGGGAATTACTATGAAAATAAATAATGCAATATTTGCACTCTCACTACTCTTTTCCATTCCTCAAGCGGCACAAGCCACCCATACTCTAGAATCTGATATCTTGAGAACAGTGGATGGTGTATTTATGGATGGCCCAACAATTGCCTTAGCAAAGCGCTATCAATTGGATTCAAAAACAATACTTTTTGGAAAACGCCAAAGGGATGGCAGCCGCATCGGCACCTATATCTTTAATGGTGTTAACTATTCAGTAATCGATCTCTGTGAGTTGGAAGAAAACAATCTTATCTCTAAGAAAGAAACCGTACGTCTTTTAGGTGAAATGAAAGATGATTTTGAAAAAATTTCTGCTCCATTTCAACACATCGTACGCAGCGTAAAACCAATTATGGCTGAGCTTATTTTTGAATCAAGCCGCTTAAGAAAACGTAATGATAGCCTCTTGAATAGATGGGCTAGTCCACACGCCCATGATGAACGCGCATTAATAGACGAACACGTTAAAGCGATAAAAGACTTTAAAACCTTCATTATTGATCTTCATAACTTTTTAGACGACTTACTTAAAAGCTGTCCAAAAGGGATGGAGCTTTATGAAAAATGGAAAACCGAGCAACTTGAAAAGGCTCGAAGCCGAGCGAATAGTTAGCCTACATGCAACAAAAAGAAGAACTCAGCGGAGTTGTTGAGCGTATCATTTATCACAATGAAGAAAATGGATTTACTGTTTTCGTGCTCAACACCTCCAAATCACATACTGCTTTAATCAAGGGACACACCCCTACGCTCCATGCGGGCGAACAGGTGCAAGTGAAGGGTGCATGGGTGATGCATCCCAAATTTGGTAAACAGTTTGAAGCTGAGCATTGCAGCATCTCACTGCCCACCAGCGCAATGGGTATTCAGAAATACTTGGCATCCGGAATGATTAAAGGCATTGGCCCTGTCTATGCGCAAAAACTGGTTAAAAAGTTTGGCGATAAAGCTCTTGAGGTAATCGATCAAACTCCATACCGTTTACACGAAGTTTCTGGTATTGGAAAAAAACGAGTCGAACGAATTATCGATGCATGGCAAGATCAAAAAGAGATCTCCCACATTATGGTTTTCTTGCAAGAGAAAGATATTTCGCCCACCTATGCTGCCAAAATTTATAAAAAATATGGCATGGAATCGGTTTCGGTATTACATGAAAACCCCTACCGCCTCGCTGATGACATTTGGGGAGTTGGATTTAAGATTGCAGATCAAATTGCACAAAATATGGGATTTGCACCGGACTCTCAAAAGCGAATTAGCTCTGGGCTTTTGTATGTATTATCACAAGAAACCAGCTTTGGGCATCTGTATGCAGAGCTTGATCCATTAAAAGAAAAATCGTTGCAGCTTTTGGCGCTTGAAAAGGTTGAAGACAATATACATAAAATGAAGCTCGCACTTCATGAATTATATAACAGCGATCGCATTAAGCTTATTTCACACGAAGAAAAACATTTCGTAGGGCTCTCTTCTCATTATCATTCTGAACGTGGCGTGGCTAATCGGGTGCAAGAATTACTTGCACACAAAAGCCCACTTTCATTTAAAATTGATTCTATCTACGAACAGCTCCGAACAAATAAAGAAATTACACTCAATGACGATCAACAACGAGCTATTCTTACCTGTTTGCAGCAAAAAATAACAATCATCACGGGTGGCCCCGGGACCGGTAAAACAACTACGATCAAAACATTACTTTCAGTCCTTGATGATAACAAAGTGTCATACAAACTTGCCGCCCCTACTGGACGAGCAGCAAAACGAATCAATGAAACAACGCGCAAACCAGCAACCACACTTCATCGTTTGTTAGAATTTGATGTAAGCACAATGCGATTCAAGCACAATGAACAAAATGCACTTGATCTTGATCTACTCATTGTTGATGAAGCTTCTATGATTGATATTTTTTTAGCGCATTCGCTTTTAAAAGCATTGCCATATAATGCCCATCTTGTATTAATCGGTGACGTTAATCAGCTTCCATCAGTGGGAGCAGGTAACATGCTCAATGATTTAATCGCAAGCGAAAAAATACCAACAATTCGATTAATGCATATATTCAGACAAGCAGAGAATAGCCTTATTATTCAGAATGCTCACCGCATTAATCAGGGTGAATTTCCTGCATCATCACTCCCTGATACAAAGCGAGATTTTGTTTTCATCAAAGAAGAAAATCCTGAAAATGTACCAATGCACCTTGAACGCATTTATAAAAAACTCGGCACACAGCGAGATTCAATTGCGCTCGTTCCTATGAATAGAGGTGCTGTAGGCACCGTATCTCTCAATCACGTACTTCAAGGGTTTTTAAATCCGAACGATCAAAAACATATTGTATACGGTGGCACCACATTCAAAGTGGGTGATCGCGTTATGCAGATTCGAAATAACTACGACAAACTGGTATTCAATGGTGATATCGGCTTAATCGAAGAAATCAATCTTTCTGAAAAAAGCATGGTCGTTCGATTTATAAACTTACTCGTCACCTATGAAAGTACTGAATTTGATGAGCTTTTACTCGCCTATGCAATTTCTATTCATAAAAGCCAAGGCTCTGAATTTGATACCGTAATTATTCCACTCTTCATGCAACACTTCATGCTCCTGCAGCGTAATTTAATTTACACTGCCGTTACCCGCGCAAAAAAATTATGCATTCTCATTGGACAATCAAAAGCTATTGCCATGGGAATAAGTAATAATAAAGGCCTGTTAAGAAACACTTTCTTAAAAGAGTTTTTAACTACTGACTTGCAGTGCCGCTAAGCACAAAAAGTGCTACAAATCTAAATTCCTAAAGCGCGCCCCTACCGCAAATTCTAGCTCAACGTATTCTTGCATCGCATGATACTGTAAATCTAATAATTTGAGTTTGTTTTGGAATAAATCAATTTGTGTTTCAAAAAACACAATCATACTCATTTGCATCCGATCAAAAAACTCCTTACTAAACTCAATTGCTTTTATAGTAGGTGGAATCACAAGTTGATCATACAATGCTATTTGATCAAGATATGCTCGATAAGACAGATATCGAGTAGTTATATGCTTTGCAATCATTTGTTCCTGCGCATACAACATTTTTTCTGCTTGCTTATATTCATAGCGCGCATGCTCTATATTTCCAGAATTGCCATTAAATAACGGAATACTTATTCCAAAAGAAGGGCCAACTCCATACACCCCTTTTTCCCAATCGCGTTCGTAGGAGACTCCCAGCTGCACATCATCAAAAACACGCGATGCTTCATAACTAATTGAATGCTTAGCTCGAGCCATCTTTGATTTTTCAATTAAAATCATCGGATGCGCCGAGAGTGCAAAGTTTTCTAGATTTTCTTTCGATTTGTCTAATTCAACAATAGAAAATCCATCTAAAAGAGGTATAGCTTCTGATGAAATCGTACTACCCAATATTTCATGCAATGCAGTATAGGCTGTATCAACCGATAATTGAGCGGCAACCTCTTTTGCCCGCCACTCACCAAGCTTGCTACTCACAAAATAAGTATCCAATTTCGTTCCATATCCAAATTGATACCGATACTTAATTCGTTGTTTCAATGTTTCAACCACAGACACTATCTCATTTACTAACTTCAAATGCTGCAGCTGATAATAACATCCAAGGTATGCAAGCTGCACATCTTTTCGAAGATGTAATACCTGATTTACAATTTCATTTGTTTTTACTTCAAGGCTATCCTGAGCGACTCGCTTACGCAAAGGTACCTTCCATAAATCTGATAAAGATACACTCGCTGTGATTTTTACTTGCGCCTGCTCAGCATCTTCTAACGGATGCCTAAACACTGTATCCAGATACGGATTTGTATAAAATCCAGCCTGAATAAGATCAGATTTACTAATACCTATTTCTTCAAAGTGTGCCTGTAGTGTAGGATTATTATTCAGTCCTATCGCAACTGCATCAGTAATTGTAATGCCGCTACTCAATGCTCTATCAGTTTCAAACTCGTCGGGTTGAGAACGCCACTTTGGTGCAATATTAATACGTTGCTCTGCTTGCTTTTGAATTGGATCAAATATCTTCTTTTTGTTTACACGAGCACACTGAGGCAGCAAAGATAATAAAATAATACATGCTACTATGTTTATTTTCATGATTGCGCCTCCTGGCTTTGTGGATGCACCCAAGGCTCACCTTTAGATTTTGGAATCACATTAAGAAGTGTAAACATACCTCCATGCTCCATATACCCCATTGGAACATCAGCATGGGCATTAACCACATGATGCAACTTATGACAATGCAATCGCCAAACACCCGGATTCCAAGCCGTAAACTCAACATCTCTTGTAGTCCCGGCAGAAACTAAAATAGTAGACCCTTTAATTTGAGCAGAAGGCTGAATTGGACCTCCCTCTGTTCCTACCTCCGTCCAAATATATCCATGCATATGTATTGGATGACTATCCATAATAATATTAGCAAATCTCAGACGAACTCGATCCCCTTGATTAACAGTTAACACCGGAATATTGGGAGCCGCATGACCATTAAAAGTAAACCAATTAAAATCCATAGTAATTAAATTAAGATATTCATTTCCGGGTGCAAGTGCCCACTGCTGCAACATAATTACAAAATCTTTATCAATAGGAGTGGCATATTTTTTTGGGTGAATAACAAACGCCCCATTCAACCCCATGTGATCCTGCCTCATTACATTATATCCTGAATGATACATAAGCGTGCCAGACTGATACAGCGTAAATTCATACGTATATTCTTCTCCGGGCATAATGGGGTGTTGCGTCTCAGGAGATGCCCCATCTTGATCATTAGGAAGCTCAATGCCATGCCAATGAATGGACGTTGGTTCAGGTAATTCATTTTTAACAATAATGCGAACACGATCTCCCTCAGTCGCCTCAATCGTTGGACCTGGAGTAGTCCCATTAAACCCCCAACATTTTACTCTCTGATATCTCGGGGTGTGATGCATCGCATGAGGAACCTCATTTTTTTTCGGTATTAAATACGAAAGAGTCGATACTTTTTCATCAACCAATAGCTGATTAATTGGCTGAGCAATTAATCTAAATACTTTTACATCACCGTCCATTTCATAACCCAATGGAGGGACACTTGGCGTTTCAACAACCCCCATTTGTACACCTGTTAAGGGAGGGGGAGGTGATAACTTTTGTTGTGAATTTTTCCAAGGAATAACTGGCCGCATTGATTTGTGTGATTTTTCTTTAGGAACGATAAGAGCTGTTTGTGATCCAAGCCAAAAAACATTCAAATTTTCCGGCATGAGCCTTTTACTGGATTCATTTTTTAAAAATAGCTCAACACTTGATGCATACCGCTCCGGTAATCCAGCAGCACTCATTAATGCGTTACACAGCAAAAATACAATCAATAACTTATTCACGGCTCTCCTTATTGCTAGGCTTGAGCATAAGAAAAAATCATAAACTGTAAAGGAATGATTTTTCTATTAGATAAAATCAAATGGAGCTTAAAAAAAATAATATACTTGCTGCTCCATTTTTTTTCTTATTGTTATTTTATCTTCTACAGCAGAGATGGCACTTTAATCACAAAAAGCCGTTACTACAACTAACCAATTGATAGCAAAAAATATCAATTTCTATTTCATAATAACCTCACTAATTCCTCCTTTATTTTTCACTCCAATCAATAGTTCTTACCCCTCATTGCAATTAATGATGCAGTCGCTAAAATAGTGCAATGATTCAAACATCGTTCTCTACAAAAAGGATATATACATGAAGCGCATTGCCTCCATCGCGTTTGCTTTTTGCACGTTTAGCTCTCTTTATTCTGATATAGAAATAAAACAAGTCCATCCCATTACCTGTGGAATACCCGTTAAATTCGGTGGGTACATCAAACATGAATCCTTTTGGGACACGCGCCAAGTAGTGGGTGCTCGAGAGGATCAAACGCTTCTCTTTCCTGAACCGAAAGACCCTGATATTGATTGCAACGATATTAATGCACAAGGTCAATTTACCTCTGTAGCATTACAAACGCGTATGCGATTCGAAATTGATGGCCCTGAGATTGGCCATGCAACAAGTAAAGGAGTCATTGAATTCGATTTCTTTGGTAGAGAGGGTATTGCAAATATCTTTCGTATGCGGCATGCCCACATCATTTTAGATTGGGAAAAAGCACAAATACTCGCAGGCCAAGCATATCATCCACTATACGTAATTGGCGTTGATCCACGGACTATTTCATTTAATACTGGTATTCCCCTCGATACCTTTTCAAGAAACCCTCAATTTCGAGTTACGTACCTTCCCAATGATCACGTACACTTACTCTTTTGCGCATCTACCCAATTAGATTTTCCAACCGATGGGCCAATTGGATCAAGCAGCACCTATTTACGAGACTCAGTTATACCCATGCTTGATTTTAGAATAGACACCTATATCGGTGATCATAGAATCGGTGCAGGAGTTGATTTTATGCGCATTCAACCTCGGCTCAAAACAAACATGAATTTAAAAACTCGTGAGCGGCTGAATAATGCTATTGCGATACTCTATGCTGATTTTAAATGGGATGCGATAGATACACGTACTAAACTTATCTATGCTCAAAATGCCACTGATCATAATATGAATGGTGGATATGCAGTCAGTTGCGTTGATACCACAACTGATAGACGTGAGTATGCTTCGCTCAATCAATTTGCAATCTGGAACGATACACAGATAACAAAAAGTAAATCGGTTGTTCCTGGATGGTTTATTGGTGTTGCTAAAAATTTAGGTGCTAATAAGCCAATCATTCAAAGCATTACTGATTCTGAAGGGGCTGAAGAAACAACTATTTACGGACAAGGTAATGACATTGATTACGTGTTTCGCGTATCTCCAAGGCTAGAATATAAAATCAATAACTTCACGTTCGCCGTTGAAGTTGAATATACTCGTGCAGCCTATGGAACCATCAGCTGCGATGGAGACGTGATAGACACCTGCCCGGTAGGCAATACTCGTATACTTGCTAGTTTGTTTTACTATCTCTAGAGTGATCTATTTCTTGCCAATGAGATGAACCAGTATTGAGCCATACTGTATGTAAAAGCGTTCTTGTTTGTTGCTCAAATTTTAAGTAGAGCCCTTTGTAGTCTACACCATCCATTGCTGCAAGCTTTTCTACAATTTTATTTCGACTTATAGGAGGCTCAATTTCTTGCAAAACATGCAATAAAAGATCTACGCCAATGTATGCCTCTAAACTAAATGGACCAATTGTCCGTCCCTGCTTTTGTGCGGCATCTCTATATTCTCTTACTATTTGAAGCTCACTTGTATGCGGATTTGGTACCACGTTAACACTCATAAATGGAATTGCGCTTTCTTTTACATAACTTTGAAACGCCATTTCTCCAAGATCTGAATTACCCAAAAGGTGTTTTTCTTTCAGTGAATCTGCACCAATTGCTTGCAAGATTTTGCGCGCTGCTATCGCTGTTGAAAAAAAGAGAATTGCATCTGGATTAAACTGTTCAATTCTACGAGCCTGCTCAGTAAGACTGGTTTCATTTCTATCGTATGGAACGTCTAATATCGTTTTTACGTTTTTTGTTTCAAGTAACGCTTTTGATGATTTGAGTAAGCTTTTTCCAAATACATCATTTTGATAAAACAGGGCAATCTTTTTCGCGTTCAATTTATCGAGAGCATATTGTGTTAAAATGCGTCCTTCGGTTGCATATGAAGCACGTAGATGGACTATATTTGCCCAAGATGCTTGCCTAAACTGCGGGGCACCGGTAATTGGAAAAAGTACCGTTACTTTTCCATCTTTAATCAGATCAATATACGATTCAAGTGTTGCACTACCAGTTGGAGATACAATCGTATAGATTTTTTGCATAATAAACTGATCTATAATGCTTCGCGTCTTACTTGGAGTATAAGAGTCATCTGCAATGACAATTTCAGGCACCAAAGGATCTCCATGATTTCTTGCCTGATCAAGTCGTAACTGCATCCCTTCTTGCACTGCCTCACCTTGCACTTTAAGGCCTTTTGAAAGATCAATCGTTGAACCAAACCGTAATACATCCTTGTCTGCTCGACTAATAGGAACAATAGAAGAAAGAGGTGCTACCTGCTGAGGCTGTTTTTCAGCCCGACGCTCAATCCATGGACCAATTCCTGAATCGATCCACAGCGTATCAGAAAGCTCTCTTGTCTGCGGATCAAAGTTAAGCTCAAGCCCCTTGAATGGTTCATTTTTAAATTGCTCGGCAATAGTAATTATTTTATCTGCAGTTACCGGCCCTTCAATTTTACGCAAAATATGAAACAAAATATTCGCGTTAATATACTGCTCAAACGAAACCTTATCATAGGCAACATTTTTCTTATCCGCCCATTCTCGATATTCCTTAGCAATTTGCAAATCACTTGTTGCAGGATCTGGTACCATGCGTATCAATACAAAATTAAGGCCTTTATCTTTCAAAAATCGCTCAAATGCATCTTCGTATACTGAAAGCCCCAGCAACTTTTTACCTGCAAAATACTGTACTCCGAGCTGGCGAATCAGCCCTCGAATTGCGGGAGTATTCGTAGAAAACAGTATGGTATCAGGATTTGCATCTTTGATCTGAGCTGCTTGTACATTATAATTGAGAACATTTCGCTCATGAGGCACTTCAATATAATCAGTAATGCCAGCTTGTTTTAATGCTTGGCGTGCACCTTCAAGCGCTCCGCGCCCGAATGCATCGTCTTGATAAAAAATTGCTATTTTTTTTGACTTTAAATCTTTCAATGCATATTTGATAAGCTCTTGCCCTTCACGAATATATGAGCCGCGATAATGTATCAAATGTTTTAAATCCGGCTGCCTAAATAAGGGGGATCCGGTAAATGGGAAAAGTACCAAAAGCTCACCCTGCTTTATTAGATCGAGATATGACTCTAAAGATGCACTTCCCTGTGATCCAATAAAAACATCAATGCCCTTTTTCATAAGTTTTTGCACTGCTGGACGAGTCTTTGACGGAGTATACTCATCATCTGCAACGGTTACTTGCGGCACCACCCCAGAAATCGAACCGGTTGCTAGCTCTCGATCAAACGCAAGTTCAAGCCCCTCTTTTACCTTTTTGCCAATAGGACTTGCTCCTTTTGAAAGATCCATCGTTGCCCCAAAATCAATCTCAATCAATGCACCTTGCTCATCTTGCGCAAATAATTCTCGACCCGTAACGAGATTATATACTGCAGCTTTCTTAAATCCTTCAAGCTCTGGCACTTTTTGGTTAAACAGCGAAAGCGTCCAAGAATCAAGACCATTTGTTATATCCAATTGTGTAAATGCATCATAAAAAAATTTATAGAGTTGCTGATTTCGCTCAGTAGGCGATGAAAAACCAACCCAACGAGTTGCCCCTTCAAACGTACCTGCTGCGGTTAATCCCTGACTCGATCGATAGCTCAGCAAGCGATCCTCACTGGTAATAAATGCGCGGATATCTACACGCTTTGTTGGTGATTGATCACTGTTTTTATACTGCTGATCTAAGGTGAAAATTTCTCGCTGCCTATCATGAGATAATGCCTGCGAAATATCATACCGCTTGATTTGTGCCACCGTTTTTTCATTATTACTAATCACCACAACCTGTATGGTACTATCCTGATCTTTCGTGAGATACAATGCAATTGGCAGTGACGCAAAAAATTGACTCAATGACTTTCCAAAGGGAACTGATTCTGAAGAGTATGCAGCAGCACGAATTTTTAATTCTTTCAACAGTTCAAAATTATGCCATCGCTCACGCATTTCATGATATCCACGGGTATACACAACTTGATTAGGATTCATCTTCATCAGCTGCAATACCACTGCAAATGTTTCAAGCACATAGGGAGATCCATCAATTACGTTGCCATTAAATACAAAGTAAACATTTGGATCCACGATTTTTAAAGACTCATCAATCACACCTTCTTTATGTAAAAATCCAAGGTCTCGCGCTAATGAGTGAAATGCTCCAAAAAGATCTGACCATATTAAAAACCGATTATTTTTTGCTGGTTTGATCTGCTCTGAAAAATAACGTTGGCGTTCTGGCTGCTGACGTGATTGTAAAACTTCTTTCAGTAATATCTCAAACGAGGCACCGTTAAATACCTGCTTATTAACACCCAACCAACTCGTAATTGTATCAAACCAATTAGGCATATTACTTTTATGAAACTCAGTAAAATCTGACTGTAACCAGTCATCATTAGACGGCTTTACATATTCCGGACTATCCGCAGCGTATGCTTTTATTTCTGACAATGATGAAAATGTCGCATTACTGGTATGCACACCTAAAAAAAGAATCAAAGTCATTACTACTCTATTTCTAAAATTCATCACTCTCCTTATATCCACATAAAGAGCAAGAAATACCACATGAGGATAAACAGTATATGAAACAGTATAAACACCAAGCCTCGAGCGGTTATCATGCCTGGAGTCATCGCTCCACGCCGCACCCATAAGAGAGCTAATACAAAGCTAAAAAATGCCAACGCGAGAAAAAACGTAAAAATATGATCACTCAATAAAAAGTATCCTACTTTCGGAGCCATATTTTGAATCACAAATCGATACGCAATAAGAGAGGTAATTGCACTTGTGGTAAGCGCCATAATAGAGCCTCTTTCAACTGGCTCAAACGTAAACCAAAAAAGACTGAGAAAGAAAATAAGAAAAATAGGAAGAAATATGAGAAGAATCAGACTAACTCCAGAGCGAGCAAAATCTAATATAAAAATAACTTGCGGATAACGAACTGATTTACGCTCATCAAATTTATCAAAGTTTTCTTGTGCATAACCAACCTGCACTCCCTTATCGACTTGATACCATGCAGGAATCTGAATGCGCTTGGATGTTTCAAAGTCAGATTTAAATGATCGGAATATCACTTCACTCGGGGTTACGTGGGTGTTTACTAACGCAATAAAAATACGATGATCATCAAGAGGGAAAAAACGATGAGTTAACGTAGTCGCAAATTTAAGTCGTATTTTATATTCAGCAAATAACTTCCCATCAATAAGCTTGGTACTTGGTGCCGATTTCTGAATCAATTCACCCTTTAAAAAAGAAAACTTGCTTATGGTATCTAAAGAAATGAGAGCTGGATCGAATTGAAACCAAACCACTCCATCAAAAATAAATTCATTCCCTACAATTTTAAACTGATGCCAGTTACTGATATAAATCCCTACCTCAACAGCAACCGGATCGCCCCCCCATTGCCGTATTTTTTCAGGAGTAATTGATTCCATGTCTGGTGCTTGCTCAAATGGCTGGAAGCGACGCATCGCCATACCTCCCATGAAAATCACAATGGAGGCAGTAATTAAAAGCATGACCACCTGAAACTCAGGACGAACAATATTCCGGCAAAAGCTCTCAAGATAGTTTTTTTTCATAGATTTGTACTCTTTTTACAGTTTCCTCTATGATCTTGATTTTGGGGGCCAAAAGTCAAGCCATCAGTTCTTTTTGCATCAAAATATTGCAATTCGAGCCATCAGAAGGCTAGCATATAAGAAAAATCTTGAATTATTAGGGGATGATATGAAACTACCAACGCTTTCAAACACGGTTAAGGGAATACTGTTTATTATTACGGGAACAATCTTATTGCTGAACATCTTAGGCATTACCACTGAATTAATGCACAGTATTATACTCTTTGGTTCAATCGGTATGATTATTCTTGGCTTTTTTATGGCAGATTTCCACAAGAGAATTATGTCTCTTGTTCGCAAAAAAGAAGCACCGCACACTCCACAAGATCACACTGATGATAGCTCAACAGATGATCGCAATGATCATCAACAATTTTAAGCTTAGTCGCCTGATTTTATCCTAGAAACATGGGATGATGTTTGAGCGTTTTTGGAAACCAATACATGAATTGGAAGCGCCAGCTTGATGCTTTTTTCTTGAAACGCTTTTACAATGCTCAGACGAATATTACTCGCAATTTCCCATTTTTCAAGCGTATATACCGAGCTAATGAAGCCACGGACCATGAAGTCATATCCATACTCACCAAAGTTATCCAAACGCACCCATGGCTTTGGATTCTTTAATACTGTTGGATGCATATCCAATACTTCATAGAGCGCTTGACGTACCGTTTCTGGATCTTCATCGTAATCAACCATGATGTGAATATCATCAAATGCAATAAAGTTACGTGTATAGTTCCAGTTAACGATTGTCTTGCTGATTAGCAGTGAGTTGGGAACCACTAACGTAGTACTATTTTTACGACGTAAAATTACAGATCGTGCAGTTATTTTTCGCACCACACCCGTCACTTCATCATCAATACGAATAAAGTCACCAATCTTTATTGGTCGCTGTACCAAAATAATAAAGTAAGCTACAAAATCACTAATTGGCTCTTTTAATACCCACCCCAAACCAAGTATTAAACCACCAACGATATAATTAACTAACGCGCCTAATTTTGCATTTTGAAAACCAAGAAATACAAACGTAATAATAACAGAATATTGCGTCAAACTCGTAATCGTATGCTGCACTCCCGGATCAACCAGAAGTAAATCAAAAATCCGATCCAATACAAACTTATTCAGTGCATAGGCAATAATGAAACCGATAGCTACAAACAGTACAATATATGCAAAGGTAAAGAAGGTGATTGGGCTTTCAGTCCCCATTCCAATTATTGGATACTCTAACAGCTCTTTAATTTTAGGAAGCGTAATCGGCCAACCCCAGATCTTTGCGGCAACAATTAAGCCGGTAAATCCAAGCGTTAAAAATGAAACTATTATGGTAATTCCAAACCAGGTCTTTGCATTGGCAAACCGTTCACGCGCTACATCATCAACGCTTACAAAAAAGAGTTGCGAAGAGATACGCTTAATAAGGCCATGCAAATAATACAGAATGATAAGAAGCATGATGCTATAGAGCCATCCAAACAATGCGTATAGAACTAATCTTCCAAATCCAACATATGGATTACTCATCACAATAATCGTGATAATCATCAATAATATGAGGTAGTAATATTTATCAACTACCTGCCCAAACCATTGACCAATTTCCGTCTTAGTA
>Ga0233415_10000380_pt1 | contig 21444 bp, 23 predicted proteins | sample Na_anoxic_12_MG_FD_188631 | JGI IMG/M metagenome (GOLD analysis project Ga0233415, IMG submission 188631) | Seawater microbial communities from Saanich Inlet, British Columbia, Canada - Na_anoxic_12_MG | ecosystem: Environmental > Aquatic > Marine > Inlet | place: Canada: British Columbia... | reverse complement strand
GAAAAATGCCTATTGTCGTGGTGCATCTGTTAGTGACCCTAGAGATTGCGTTCATGACAAATAATCCCAGTAGTACTGCCAATACTCCATAGTTCATGTTATCGTTGTACGTCATAGGTAACACGAGATATGCGATGGTAAACGCGATAAACAACGAGCTTAATGAAGGACTGTTGTACCCATTAACAAATGGTAAACTGACCAAGTCACACAACGCCGCAGCATTAACGTCGCGCCGGCTACGAATTACGCCCATCAGTACGAGATTTATTACGCAAGCGATCAATACACCAGCTAGATAAACGATTCCACGAATATTCTGATTGAACACAGATGTCATCAGCAGGAAAAATCCAAGGAGCAACGGCGATAACGCCGACGCGAATTGAAAAATGTTGGTAAGTGTCAATTCCATTCCCATTGGCGCTTACTATAAATATAGATTTTTATTCATCGACAAGTACCTTTTCTATAACGTCTGAAAGATGACTAACAGAGTGAAATTGAATACCTTCTAGTAAAGGATCATCTTTATACTTTTCCATAAAGTCAGAATACTCTCGTGTATTTTCCTGAGGATATAAAAAGGTTTTTATTCCTGCTCGTATACCACCTAATATCTTGAGATCGAGACCTCCAATTGCTGTGATGCATCCCTTAAGGTCTATCTCTCCTGTCATTGCTATGTCGTTACGTATAGGTCTTGAGACCAAGCGACTGTAAATTGCAACAGTGATGGCCGCCCCTGCTGAAGGACCATCCTTAGGCACTGCACCTTCTGGACAATGGATGTGAATCCCTTGGTTCTTTGTCTTAGCAAAAGTCTTATTTAGTTGAATCATAGCCTTTTCATCTAGAAGTGACCATGCAAGCGTTCTCGCAACATTCATACTCTCCTTCATGACATCACCCTGCATGCCCGTCAAACGTAAATCCAACCTACTGTCACATGGATAATAATCAACTTCGATAGGAATAATGCCGCCCTGACCGATCCCGTTCGCCCATAACCCATTTATCACACCAATCATGGGCTTTTCATGGCGCATCTTAATTCGAACGGGCCTTTTATCCTTTAAATAGATGTTTTGTATGTCTTCGTATGTCAACTCAATCGGCAACTGGCCAGACGGTGTATTGTGCAAACATCTGAGATTTATTTCGCCTATTATTTCGAAAAGTAACTCTTTGAGCTTACGTACACCAGGTTCACATGTGTATTCCTCAATTAACATTTCGATAGTCTTGTCGGACAATATCACCATTTCTTCAAGGCCCATGTTTTCTAGAACCTCGGGTAATAGATAATTTCTTACAATTACGAGCTTATCACGTAATGTTAAATGCTCAAAAGTTATACGGTGGATGCGATCCAATAATATCCTATCAATCTTGCTGGGATCATTATACGAGAATATAAACAATGCTTTGGAAAGGTCGAAGTCAATGCCTGTGAAATACTTATCACTAAATGCGGCATTTTGTGTAGGATCAATGAGATGCGTTAATATACCGATAATTTCACGACCATGCTCGGTATTGCTTACTTTGTCAAGCTCATCGATAAATATTATTGGGTTCATACACTTTGTTTCCATGAGGACATCTACCACGCGTCCCCATGTAGAACCTACATATGTGTAATTGTGTCCTTCAAGAGTGCTTCCATTAGACGATCCTCCGACAGGTATGAAACAAAAAGGGCGTGAGACTCCTTCTGCGTCGACAAGACAATGTGCAATGCCTTTTTTCGCGAGAGAGGTTTTACCGACGCCCGGAGGCCCTTCGAATCCGAAACAATAGCCTGTCGACTTACCGTTAATCCATTGACCTATAATTCTCTCTACTTGTCGTTTAGCTTTATCGTGACCATGAACGGCATGGTTCAGAACATCATTTGTCTTTTCGAGGTATGTAGAAACTTCACTAATGCGTTGTTCTATGCCATTTAAAAGTTCTGGTAAACGACCTGTGGCTTCGTTAATAGCTGTCCCACCCGCAGAGGTCCGGATTCTTGTTAACTGACTGAAAGTTACCTTGTCGGAGCTAACGCTTTTGATAAACAACGTGATCTGTTCTCGGATATACTCTAGATTCTTTCCTGAATGAATGAGCTTATGACGTTTGAGTCGCCGGTCTCGAATGATACTATTAATGTCGGACACATATGCTACCAATTGTGTCCTCTTACCAGTCGTAAGACTTGATATCACAGTAGCTTCTAAAGTGTGTGATAAAGACGATGCAACATCGTCTCGTATTGCATTGACACATTTGCGCATTTCTAGACTTGTAAAGTTGTCGCTTAAGCTTATAGAAGCACTTGTAGCTGACGATTTATCAAGTTCTTCTTTAAGTTCTTTAAACTCAGCGCGCGTTTCTTTCAATGTTAAAAGTACGGGTTCTTGACAATAGGTTCCAAAAGGTATACGCAAGAGCCCTTCTAAGAACTGTCGAGCTTTGGACCCTGAGTCTTCCGACTTAGACTTTACTTCTTTCAGCTTCAACATTGCTTTTTCCTTTACGGTATCACTGGCTTTCAGAAGGCATATTTGCTGTTCGAGAGGGATTCTACTTGTTTCGAAGTTAGATAGATTCTCTGTATAACGAACAGTTTGTTGCATAGCTTCTTTGAAATAACGTCGAATGTTCCATGGAAAGCTGTCGAAGAGCAACATTTGATCTCGTGAATCTACCGATCCATTAGCATCGTTTGACAGTAAATCATAAAGCAAATAAGCAAGATATTGGTACTCAGGGACGTCGCCCTTCAGCAGCAGTTGAATCAGCATGGTCCGTTGAACATAGAGTTCGGCCGCGATGAACTCACGAACAACCTGTGCAATCGCTTTTTGTTTCATTAACTTTACCTGGTTCATATAGCCTACGAATCGGTCCCCTATTTCAGAAGGTGAGTATACCAATAGTTCCTTTAAACTTAGAATGCTCTGGAACTTTACAAATGCCTCATTATCAAAGTCTGTCATGGCTGGTGGGGTTGCGCATATGGCGGTGTGTACGCTAGCTATAAAGGGATTATCTAAGCAGAATGGTGCTAAGTCATCAGTTATACCATTAACTATCATCGTCCGACTATTTATCGAATCGTGAAACACAATGCGTAATCCGTATACTTTAAGATGAAATATCTTACTAGTTCGCATAAGATCAAAACATTCTAATGTGGCGGCATTCTCCACGATCGCATTATCTTCGATGATACGGTTCTTTTGCAGCGCGCGTGGTTTATCGCTTCGCTGTTTGCCCTTCCACGTTACCACTTTGTATCCTATGGGGTGCACGTGTCTGCGCACAAGGTCATACTTGTGTACGTGAGTAAGTCCAATATGCTTTGCCAAATAGTCTGTACTTAAGCAGACGGTAATTAAATCATCCATCGTTAGTGTGCCGTATGCTCTGAAAGAATGCGCGAGTTCGTCATTTACCTTTTGACATGCGGTAATGGCTGCCGACATTGCTGCGTCACTGGCCGTCATAGATGGTGGAACGATTTTCTGGACCTCTCTAAAAAGTGTTTCTAATGTAGACGTCGCTACATGAAAGTCGCTTTGACTCATGGAACCCATACTCTTATACCTCTGCATAGCTACGATTGTGTCTTGAATTACTCTCTTGTAGTACAATGACTTATTGTGGACAAAGTCATATGTACTTACCTTGGGCGAGCGCGGTGATTTCGGTGAGTTCGGAATCGCTATTACTCGTTTCTTCGTAGCTATCTTCTCGTTTTCCATGGAAACCATTAATATAATGCATCAATTTTAAATAGCCGACCAAAAAAACACATGAAAATCACATAGAAGCTAAGAATATGCCTAAAATGTATAAAGATATCGTGGTAAAGTACTCTACTATAGTGCCAAAAGTGATATGGGTATTCCATGTTACTTTTCCTATCTTGTAAAGAACTATAAAGGAGTTTTGAAAAGAATAGAAGATGTCGGTGACGTTGTGAATAATCTTTATTTGGACAGTAATTCGATAGTCTATGATTGTGTGAGGGAACTGGAGTATGTTGCAGACGACAACATGTTCCAAGAGCAACTGATCAGTGCGGTGTGTAAGAAGTTGCACGAATATATTGATAATGTAGGTCCAGAAAGGGTTTACATAGCATTCGACGGTGTTGCGCCTGTAGCAAAACTTGAACAACAACGAGCTAGACGGTATAGGGCGTGGTTAGAGCGGGAGGTAATGGGTAGAATGAAGGAAACGATTGACACCACGTGGTGTACCGCTGCGATAACACCAGGAACCAAGTTTATGAGTGAAATGGCAAAGGGTGTGAATCACTATTTCCAAGAAAATGCGTGCGGTCGGACCATAATAGTGTCTAGTTCAGAGGAGCCTGGGGAAGGGGAACATAAGATATTTGACCACATTCGAAAAAACCCAAAATATCATAGCGAGACACTTACAGTGATATATGGTTTGGACGCCGACCTAATCATGTTAACTTTAAACCATCTTCACATTTCAGAGCGTCTTTTGTTGTTTAGAGAAACGCCTCATTTCATTCGACACTTAGACAAGACACTTGATCCAGAAAAGTTATATTGCTTGGACATTCCAGAGTTGGCATATGCTATACAGGAAGAGTTAACAGGAGATGATGCCGAAGGACGACACGATACACGTCGTGTACATGATTATATACTTCTGTGTTTCTTACTGGGCAATGACTTCATGCCCCATTTTCCTGCCGTTAACATTCGAACGACGGGTGTAGATCACGTTATGGCTGCTTACAGGAGCACTATCGGTGTTGAGAGGAATAGGTACTTGACAAACGAGGATGTAATCGTGTGGAACAACATTCGGCGTGTAATAGCAGAACTAGCGAGAAATGAGAAAACTTACCTCGAGAGCGAGTACAGTTTACGGACACGGTGGGAAAAACGAAGTGTGAATGCGCGCAGTAGCAGTGAAACTGAGGACGTATTCCAGTCTGTGCCAGTAAGATGTCGTGAGCTCGAAAAGTACATAGCTTTGAACAGTACTGATGAGTATTGGAAGGAGCGATACTATAGAACACTATTCCATTGTAACTATACGGAAGATCGAGTGAAAGGGATATGTTTGAAGTATCTAGAAGCACTGGAGTGGACATACATGTACTATCGCAAGGAATGCAAGGATTGGCGTTGGTGTTATCCTTATCATTTTGCACCTTTGTTAAGTGATCTTGTTAAATATGTTCCTCATTTCCCCACTACTATGATTGATGCAAAACCAATGTCTCCAATTACCCAGTTAACACAGTTATGTTACGTTTTGCCACGTCCATTCCATTACCTACTGCCGAAGAAAGCGGCAAACATTCTTGCACGGAAGTACAGTGCGTCTTACAAGACAAACTGGGATTTGCAGTGGGCTTTCTGTAAGTATTTTTGGGAATGCCATATCGAGATGGAGCCAATTAACGTGGAGCAGTTGGAGAACGACATATCAAGTTAAAGACATTTTCTCCAATGATGCTATACCATGAGCCAAGAACGGGACGTGCATGCACCGATGACATTGAATAGGGCAGACTTCATGGAGCTGGTACGGGTTACAAATAAGCCGATTATAATGAAGTTTGGGGCAACATGGTGTGGTCCTTGCCGTAGAATAGAAAAACAAGTACATGATGGATTTGAAAACAATAGAACAAGAGCGGTGTGTATAAACATTGATATAGACGAGTCAATTGACCTGTATGCATTCTTGAAGGGTAAGAGAATGATAAATGGTGTGCCTGCACTGCTTGCATATCGTGTAGGAAACGGTGGTTTTGCGCCAGATTTAAGTGTAACGGGAGCTGATATAAATGAAGTGAATGCATTCTTTAGTAGTTGCGCATCATTGTGAATAGGTTGAGATAGTGACAACAAAATCCATAGAATATGTAATCTATGGACTTTGATATAGCTAATTACAATTTAGAAGAGCTGCTTGCTCTTTTCGAATTATCATACGACTTCAACGAGGCTGAACTTAAGAAAGCTCGAAATATTGCATTGAGGTTACATCCGGATAAGTCTGGTCTCGATAAGGAGTATTTTCTATTTTTCAGAAAAGCTTATAGCATGATCGAGCAGGTATATAAGTTCCGTCGTAAGACACAAAGAGATCTCACAAAAGACACGAGATATACGGTAGAGATTGACGAGGATAAGGAACAGTTATTGGAACAAGTAAAGAAGAAGAAGAACTTTCACAAGTGGTTCAACGATATGTTTGAGGAAAGTGAATGGCATAAACAAAGTGCAGCCCGCGGACATGGCGACTGGTTGAAGTCGGACGATGATATTGACAGAAGAGAGACAACAATGGCAGATATGGCGCAAGCTTTTGAGAGGAAGAAGGGTGAGGTACGAGACGTCGTCGTAAGACGTGACGTAGAGGAAGTTTCGTTGTCAGCTGGTTATCTACTGGACGATACAGAGAATGTATCTTTTGAGAATGGCGATCCTTTTGCAAAAATGCAATATGATGATGTTCGACAGGCTCATACGAACACCGTTGTCCCGGTTACACATGCCGACTTTGTCAATCGCAAACAGTATGGGAATGTAGGGCAACTACAGACCGCACGTGCACAACAAGATGTAGTTCCTCTTTCGGAGCAACAAGCCCGTCGTATGTTAGAAAACAAGGAGCGTATGCAGGACGGAATCTGTGCACGAAGAGCATATAACTTGCTGAAAGAAGAAGAGCGAAGCAAACAAAGTGCAGAGGTTTGGTGGGCCTCTTTAAAGCAGATAGGCAATGCGTAATAAAATATCACTATAGGTCATATGAAAATAGCCAAAGTAGTTATCTTAACGGCGGTTCTTTTGGTACTGGGTGTGTTTTACAAGCGTTTTAAACGTAAGTTGGACGAGGAGAATGCGCTCTCGGACTATGACATAGTTAAGCAGTTCTTATTGAACGATTCTTCTCTGGCGACTAGTACTAGACCGATAATATGGATTCATTCGGAACATGCGCCGAATGCCCGAAATTGGGAATCATTTTACTCTCGGATGAGTAACAAGGTTAATCAGCCATATAGACTGCTTGCGATTAAAAGTATAATAGATACGTGCGGCGATTCCTTTAACATATCTCTTATAGATGACAGTACATTTGGTAAGATTATCCCTGGTTGGACAATAGATCTGTCAATTGTAGGGGATCCACTGAAGAGCCATCTTCGTCAGCTCGCCATGACGAAAATCTTGTACTATTATGGTGGCTTAGTATTGCCGTCATCTTTCGTAGCACTGCAAGACCTTTATGATGTTTACGAAAGCAATACATCCGATGGGAAGATGCTAACTGCCGAAGTTGTAAATAGGACTATTGGACATGTAAGTGCAAGTGTTATTCCTACAATAAGTTTTTTGGGTTGCCAGAAAGACAGTGAACATTGCAAAGCATTAATAGACGAACAAGAGAGTCTTGTTTCACAGGATCAAACGGACGCCTCTAACTTCCTAGGAGTTACTAATGTTTGGTTACACAACGCGGCCAAGAGAGGAAATGCACATGTTATACCTGGACAGTTAGTTGGAACGGTTGATAAAGATGGGAATCCTATCGGTATAGAGGAGTTGTTAGGTCAAACGGAAGTTCTGGTAAACAGACGTTGCTATGGAATACTGATACCGGGTGAGGAACTATTACTGAGAAGCACATACAAATGGTTTGTGCGAATGTCGCCCTCGCAAGTGGTTGGTAGTAACACATTCATTGGTAAAATGCTTTTGGCAGCACTATCAACGAAAAAAAACTGAGTTAATCCATATTTGTGAGAACGAGAGTGACCTCCTTACGTGTTGATGTGTGTGTAATACAGGTCGTATAATTTATCTTGCAATAACGTAAGAGTTGCCGCATTATTGTTAGAAATCGCGTATACGTCATTTTTCTGGTAAGATAGAACTGTGTGGAATCGTAATAATGAGGCGTCAACAACGAAAGAAAAGGATAAAGTGTGTTTTCAAAAAGAGCTCTTTTATAAGTCGTGCGATCTATTACAAGTTTACCAACGTTAGTGTTGTCACACAGTGTCGTAATAAACTCTTCAACCAACCCATCGGGTAAATCTGACGAAAAAACAGAGCTAGGCATATAAGCGGTGAATTATATGCATAGCAAACAACTGTTTAATCCATTATCAGAAGTTGTTGTAATTCAGCCGTAAAAAGTGCGAGCTCTAGTTCATCTTCGTGAATATTGTGGAAGATGCCGATGTATTTGCATAGTAATGGTACAATTTTATACTTCAACTCTTCCGATAAGGAATCGGTAGACTTTATGAATAGGAAATAGCTGTCCAGTATGTCCATAACAGAAAACCCTGCATCTACACTTTCATATATAACGTCTATTGCATCGTGTAATTTGTTTTGAAAGCATAGTTCTGTGTATTGTTTTAATTTGTCAAAGTTAATATTCGTACATACCTGTTGAGCAAGTGGGAGATCAATATGCTGGTCAATCAATCGGAACTTCTCCAAATAATTAATGAGGGTGCGGATAGAATAGTTACATATTGTTACAACAAAGTCCGTAGCATGCTCGGATAAGGATAACGCTTCCTGTCGACAAACTTTTCTACAGAAGTGGTGCAATTCGTCGCGTGAAATCCGAGGCAGTCGTATAATCGTAGTGCGAGACTGTAAGCTTTCGATAATTTTCTGTATGTTCGCACATGTGGATATAAACTGAACGTTATGACTGAACTTATCTATGCAGTTGCGAAAGACCTGTTGACTTTGATCATTTACGGTGTCCAAGTCGTCAATAATAAGCATCTTCTTATGTCCTGCAATGGAGGAAGGCGTTTGACAGAATGTCCGAACTTCAGTGCGATAAAACGAGATTCCTTGTTCTTGAAGAGACGTGATATACATGATGTTGTCTTTTAAATGTACGGTGTTTGCCCCATAATAGAGGTTAGTTAATGTTTTAGTTAAAGCAGTTTTTCCACTCCCTGTGTCGCCGACAATCAATACATTTAGTGCATCCATCTTACTGAGGGTTCTAAAAACCTCGATGATGTCTTTGGACAGATAATAGTCTGATAACGTGTTAGGGCGATATTTCGATACAAAGGGTTGAATCATAACAACTTCTACTACGTTTAAACATAAAATAAGATTTAAGTCAAACTATCAATATACAAATACCATGACTTCTATGGAAGAAAACCCATATCATATTTTAGAAATTAACGAGCATGCAGACCAAGATGCTGTAAAGAAGGCTTATCGTAAGTTGTCATTTCGTTATCATCCCGACAAACACAATGGGACAGAAGCTGTGGGCAAGTTCCATGCAGTAACTAGTGCTTATGAAGCAATTAACACTAGTGAAAAACAGTGCGCTTACAACAAGCGACACCGTATAAAGGCTAGCAAAACGGAAGTCAACGATCCCGCTGCAGCTAAAGACGAACTCATTAAAATATTACTGTCAAACGTAGGAGATCATAGTCTTTCGGAAAGACACAATAAATCAGCAGCAAAAGTAAAAACAATAAATCACGAGGTAACGATTACATTCCAACAATGTTTTAATGGTTGTGAGTTACCCCTTGTGATAGAGCGCACGATCGAGCAGCAAACCGATGCACACACGATAACGAAACTAACAGAAGACGAGACACTATACATATCTCTGCCCTGCGGCATCGACGATGGGGAGGTGATTACAATAAAAGACAAAGGCAATATAAACTCATTGGGAGAGCATGGCGACATACGCGTTAAAGTTCGTGTCATAAATGATACTATGTTCAATCGCGCTGGTCTAGACCTGATAATGAATAAAACGCTTTCTTTAAAAGAGGCATTATGCGGCTTTATATTTTCAGCACGTCACATATCAGGACAAGTATGCACGATTAAAAATACCGATACTATTATCTCGAGAGGTTTTGAACAGCGGATACCTAATTTTGGAATGAAGCGTGGCGAACATACGGGTTTTCTTGTAATACGGTTTGACGTCGAGTTCCCAACAGAACTAACTACCGATCAAAAGGCGGAATTACATAACATACTATGAGCTCTTGTACAAGTCAACAGCTAATAGTATTGTGTCTAATTAATACGCTTTGTAGGGATACTTGCAGATACTATATATATGGAGTTCTCTGTTACGATAATGTACTCACTCTCCACCTTGAAAATCTTTGCAATCGGACTCGTGTACTCTTCCTCATTGCGAACAAGTAGTTTCTCCTGATTCTCACGTACACCGATAAGAACGTTCTGAGTCAAGGAATCTTTCCAATAGTCTAGCATGATCGGGCGATCCTCAACGATTGCCAGTTTCGATGCATGCTGTAAAATAACAGTACTAGGAAGCTTCACGGGTTGTTCCGGGGTTTCGGCCATTTCTATGCCTAAATAACCTTTTGCAGCTTTAAATAAGTAATAAGTGAATTGTTAAAAAATACATGTATAATTAGTACACATGAGCGATCGCATAGAGTTAAGTTTACAATCTTTAGACAATTACAAAGCCAAGGCATCATGGAACAGTTGTGTTCTTGCTGCCAAGTTCATTGAAGTAATAAATGATTACTCTGAGCAAGCTATCGAAAATCTTCATTCGGCGAACGACGGTTATCTAAAGTATTTGATCATAAAAGGTCAGAAAACGATTCTTCACATATTCATGCTGATACTGCTGTATACCAATAATGATGAACTAGCCCTCCATCATTCTCAAAAGGCATCGTACTTATACATTGAGTTTATGGGTCAAATTGGTCAAGCTGACAACTGCTATTTAGGTCTGTCAGCAAGGGACGCATCGCTATTCGTCTATAAGAAAACTATATTCGACATAAACAGCAATGTTCGAAAAGACTGGGTTGCTGGTGATAAGCGAACACGAGGAAAGATAGAAACAATAGAACTCATGGTCAAACTATACATAGCATTAAATGAACGTCTCATACGCTATGATCACGATGAAAGCGACATAAAAGAACGGCTCGGATTGCTATCAAAACGAAGCAGCAATCACAGACTAATCGATATGGTAATTGAGATGAAACATGGTGTAACACAGGATATACATATCACGCGACTAAACCTACTTACAAAAGCGGTAGAGTTTTACTGCGAAACAACACTTAGCAACATGGAGATGTTAAAGTCATTAAGGGCATTGTTCAAGAGAATAGTCCGAAGTTCTACAGCTCCCAAAGTGCCAACTGATCATAGTGTACAAACAGACTTGAACATACGATCTTTATTAGAAAAAGGGGACATTGCTGTGGCATATCAGAAGCTATGCTTGTATACTAAACAGGCATAACTGCTACGCGGGCAAACCGACGCAGTTTCTTCTTTTTCTTATCAGCTTTGTCTGGCGGATTTGCCGAATCTTCATTTTGGTACTCCACTATATCCAAATAGTGTGTTTCAAACAGTTGCTTAATAAAAGCGTATACTTGCATAATGGTGCCTTCACAGCATTTGCCAACAATGAGAACACTCCCTGTGCGAAATACCATGAATGATATTTTGCTCAAAACAGCTTCACTTTCATCGCGCTGTTTACCGTCACATGGACCGTCTGCATAATGATAATATTTGCATTGAACACCTGGATATGAACAAGGATCATAACTACACAGCAATTTGTAGTCACGTTTCATCGTTATGAACAGTTTTTCACGATTTACGTAGAAGCCACAATTAAAGTTGGAGTTGATAAGCACGGTATCACAACGACCAAGAAATTGTAATGGTTTCTCCATGGGAGCCATGATATATGTAAGTGTCTTCAACACAACGTCTAACACCATATTCAACATTTCGTCGCTTTGGATACCAGGTATTTCAAGTTTACCTGTATTGAACACCTTGACATGCACCTCGCGAAAACGATCATTTATTAACAAACGAACGATCATAACAAAACAGTTATAAAACGCGCTTTTTTCCTTCGAGCGATGACTGATAACGTCCTTTTTGCACAGACCGACACTGATCTTACGGACATCTCGGTATCTCGCTCTTCCCCCAGTATCGTTTAGCTTCGAAATGATATGATTATCAAGACACTTTTCGGATTTAGTCTTTTCTATTAATTCATTCAACTCTTCCTCGCTGAAACAATTGAACTTCATCTGTTTTTTCACAATACCCACACAAGGTTTTGTATATGGGATGACTGGTATTTTCCAAAAGACGTTCTTCAATGAAATGTCTTGATTCAAATAAGATATTTTCGTTTTGGTAGAAATGTAAATGTCTCCACATTTAGGAGTTTTGCTAACTTCGACGATCGTAGGAGAATCGTGTAGAGGTTGATCGGAAACGTCCCCTACACTAGTTCCATTTATAAACGTCAACCAGTCTTCGTCAACATTTGTCATGGCAAGTTGCACTTAGTTGTGAGAGTTGTTTCTAAGACAGTTTGGATCAATTATTTTTCTATTGTAAGTGTAAATGCTGAGCAGTGCTCCAATCAATATCCCTTCGAGAGATCGCCCGGTATCTGAATGTGGTTATAAGCTGAATCTTTTTGACCCTCACAAGGCGTCACCACCAAATAGTTGGTCGTCACGACTGCGCTCTAGAATAGAGTTATATGACGGACTGTCACATGTTAGGGACTATACTTCTACAGAATAGGGGCATTGCAAAGTCGGGTAGGGGATCAGGCAAGTGCATAACTCGAGCCAGTCGATGTAATGTAGATTGAGTGACTAAGAAACTCTTTTGCCTTACTAAATAATAAACAAATCCTGACAAAACGCTCCGCATATCAAGAGCATAATCAGTCATAATTGTACGTAAGTTGGATTCAAGTGATGTTGGAGTATTGGTGTCAATTAAATCCTTGTTGGGAGAGATTGCTTCCCAAACAGCGTCATCTGCAACCTTCAATGTATCTCCTGCTCCCATGTTTGATTGTATGTAATTGATCATGCTCCGCATGTCAGACCCATATGCTCGTTGTACAGCTTTTATAGAATCGGGGCTTAGATTTACTTGTTCTATTTTTGATATACGGTCTATAAATGTACGGACTTCTTCGCTCGGAAGTTGATTAAATCTAAGACGTACAAGATCGGCTTGTAAGGCCTCGTCTATTTTACTAACGTAATTGCATATTAGACAAAATCTTACCGAAGCATCATGACTCTGTAACAAATACCGCAATGCTTGTTGTGCATTTTTCGTCATATAATCTACTTCGTCGAGTATGACGAACTTAGTTCCCGACGCAAATAATGGTTTCGATGCAACAAATTGGTTTATTTGACTACGTATTACTTCAATGCCTCTTTCGTCAGATGCGTTCAAGTGAATGACTAGTGATCGATTCTTTTGTCCATGTTTGTCTTGGTATCGTGCAATAAGGTTAATCACTGTTGTTGTCTTCCCTGTCCCAGGCGGGCCGTAAAAAAGCACATTTGGGAAATTGCTGGTTTCGACAATATTATTTAAGATTCGCCGATTTAGTGGAGACAGTACAATGTCTTCGAAACTATTAGGACGATATTTCTCTACCCATGGAACGGACATATAACAATTCATTAGAGCTATGTTTAAAATATAAATTGAAGTCATATATAAATGAATCGGGCAGGAGATATCATAATGAACGGAGGTTCAACACGTCCTTATGGATATCTCGAAATCATATGTGGCCCTATGTTCAGTGGTAAAACATCAAAACTTCTTGAGATATTTAATCAATATGCATATTGCGAAGTGCCAGTGCTAGTTATTAACTACAAAGGCGACACCCGATACTCGTCTACACATTTAACTACACACGATCGACGAGAGATACCTTGCGTGTTCACTGAACATTTACACAACTTAGATGCAGACGAGCTTACACGATGCCTTGTAGAAAATAGTGCCGTCATTTTGGTCAATGAAGGGCAATTCTTTGAAGACCTATTTGTTTGGACAAAAACACAGGTAGAAAAGCATGCGAAAAGCGTGTATATCGCTGGACTTGATGGAGACTTTCGTCGCGAAACATTCGGAGATTTGCTAAAACTAATACCCTTAGCTGACAAAGTAACTAAGCTCCAGTCCATTTGTAGCCAATGTCGGAACGGGACGCCCGCACTTTTCAGTCACAGAAAGACATCCGAACAAACACAGAAGATAATTGGGACCGACGAATACATCCCTGTTTGTAGATACTGTTATTTAAGGCTAAACGATGTTTCAAATTGATTTAAATTGGTGTCTCTAATGAAATACAATGGCCGCAAAACACAAGAGTCAAAAAGGGGTTTCTACAAAATCGGAACCTACATCAGACTTTCCCACTTTTCTTTCTCCTTCCGCTCCACCCCCTAATGAGGAACCTAAACGTAAGCGAGGTCGTAAACCAAAAGGCGGGAAAATCATCTCACAGGAGGACATTACCACTCCGGCAGATGTAGATATAGCACCGAACGTAGTTCTTCATTTAAAGTGCTACATCAAAGACCTCTTATCAAGTCGCATTGAAAGTAATACACAAACGAATACTAGTCAATCGATAGAGGGTTACTCGGCGTACGTTACAAAGGCTGGTGATCTGGAGTATCAAGTTTTGAACAATTCCACAACTGCATACGATGACAACAACGACACAAACGATAGTCTAATCGATAACAGCAGTCACATTACGTTGAAGTTAGAGGAACTTAGTCGGTGTCTTCATTCGAACGATATATCTGATAAAAAAAGTGACTGCTTTTGGTGTACATGCGAGTTCGACAATCCTCATCTATCTATTCCGAAATATGAGTTCAATGGGGTTTATCACGTATATGGGTGTTTTTGCAGTCCCGAATGCGCGGCTGCCTATTTGATGGAACAGCGCATTGACACGTCGACAAAGGACGAGAGATATGCATTACTTAATCATCTATATTGCAAGATTTACGACTATAAACGCAATATCCTGCCGGCGCCCAATCCCCATTACACATTAGATAAGTATTATGGTAATCTTACCATTCAGGAGTATCGCCAATTGCTTAAAAGTGAACGCCTCTTACTCATTGTGGACAAGCCGCTTACACGTATATTGCCAGAGCTTCATCAGGATACGGGGGAACATGCCTTAGGTCTTGGGGGTCTGGGTATGACAAGTAGTACAAGTAACACATCAAAGTTTCGCTTGAAGAGAAAGACATCCCAGCCGAATAAACGTACTGTTGTAAACCACACATTTGGCCTTACAGGCTAATTGCTACAGCTGTATCATTTTTTGTCAATGCCGGAACGAGGTCTTCTTCTTGTAAGAATGTAATAATATGACGGCAATCCTTTTTTCCTTGACAATCACATGTTGCTAAGCGGACATTGTATGCATCAGGCATGGGACCTTCACCCCATGGCTCACCACATCCCGCTTCAAGCCATCTAGCTTCTACATTGACGGCATCTTTGCGTGTCGGTGTCTTTTCAACAACCCCTTCCTGATTTGCAAAGCAGGAACAAGTGATGATAACCTTATCTCCTAGCTCATAGAGTGATCGCATAGTCAGTTGATAATGTAGAGAGAACTATATTATCAATTCAATTTTGTTACGAATCGTCAGGTGTAGATTCATCTTTGTTTGCCTGATCAGCTAAAAGTTGGCGTTTTTCCATCATCTCTTTCTTGCGATAATACTCTGAAGACGCAGTGTCCATGTAAGTTCGGATTTCTTTGAACATACGCTGATTAACCGTACCCTTATCTATATCCTCTTTGGGAAGTACAGGTGTTCCTGTAAGGTAGGTCCGAATAACAGCTCCATAATCACCCTTATGCACGTGCAGCATTTCATTAGCTGTCTCTTCGTCGTAGTCGGTCTGGCGCATCACCATGGCAATGCATTCTTTCTGAACCCTCTCTACGGCAAGCTTCCGCTCTTCCTGTATCCGTTCGTCATTGTCCGCCATTATAGTTATGCTTTATAAAACTGTATTTAAACGGAATTACATAGGGAAGCTAAGAACTAACATGGCAGCTACTACGGCACTCAAAATAAACTACAATATTATCTTGCGTGCAATAAACGAAAGTATAAATGAGGCTTTGGAGCCTGTTTTGTCTGAGGCGAGCCAGAAGACTGCGGTTTTTGATAAAATGCAGGGATTGTTGCACGAGCTGCCTGAGTATCTAGCACTGCAGAAGGAGGTTGAGATTCTACGGAGAACATGTGAACATCAGCAGAAGACAATCGAAGAGCTCCGAAAAGAAAATGATCAATCAGGTATGTGCCTTATTGTCAAGGATACACATAGGGAAGTCACAGATCATTGGTCAGAGAATGGTGCCGTGACCGCGTGCTGCATTAAAAATACTAAGCAAGGGAATGATCAAACAATTAAGACTGTGAATATGGGGTGGGGACACTCTGAAGAGGAAGAGGAATCTGATGCTGCTGAGGAATCTGATGCTGCTGAGGAATCTGATGATGCTGAGGAATCTGATGCTGCTGAGGAATCCGAGGAAGACGTCGATGTGGAGCCAGTAGCGACGTTCCCTACGGTTGATGTGAAGAAGGAAAAGGAAGAAGAGGTAGAAGAGGTAGAAGAGGAAGAGGAAGAGGAGGAGGAAGAGGAGGAAGAGGAGGAAGAGGAAGAGGAGGAGGAAGAGGAGGAAGAGGAGGAGGAAGAGGGAGAGGAAGAGGAGGAGGAAGAAGAAGTAGAAGAGGTTAAGATAGGGATTGATACGTACTATAAGAGTTCTACGGGAGCTATTTATGAACAAGACCTGGACGGCGGCGTTGGCGAACAGGTCGGGCAGTATGCAAATGGAATGCCTATATTTGAGGTCGACTAAAACATAATGTCTAGTTTTTCTTAGCGTGTATATATAAGAATGTTCGTCAAGTCGATTTGTCCTCCGGCACTGTTGTATTTAGGGTTCTCATTGGCGCAAATATTTGTGGACACGCTGAAAGGACTATACAATGCCGCATTTTTCAAGTTCGTTGTCATGATCGTGTTCACTATCCTGTTGAATATCCTATGTGCCCAGGGGCTGAGCATAATTTCGTGGCTCATTGTGTTTGTCCCCTTTATCATTATGACGTTTATCACGAGTTTGCTGTTGTTCGTCTTTGATCTTTCGCCTGAAGGTGGAAGTACCAACTACAAGGTAGATAAGCCGACAGCACAAGCCCCATTGATCGACATTCCTTCTATGTCACAAATTGAAACCTCGGCAAAGTCTGGGTGGGACAATCTCAAAAAGGACGTCAACAAGGTTTTCTAACTACTCGACTGTAATATGCTTAAAACTAATCTACCATATATTTACAGATACATGGTAGATTTAGACACAATTGCAATGTACCTCGGGTACTCGACTATGGTTAGTACAGGTGCAGCTCTGTTAGCTGGTTACGCGTATCGCCGACATCCACAGGAAAGCACACAAGCATTCGTATCGGGTGTGGTTAAGTGTGGAGAGACATACGAAAAATGTGTTGCATGTTACGACGCTTATGTAAAACCAACAATAACTCTATATTCCCGTGCCATATCGAGAGTGTTTGCTACACCAGCACCGACACACAGAATCTTCTTGATAAAAGACGGATTGACGGTAAAGTCTTACCCCTTTATTGAAGATGCCAAGAACGATGATACTGATGAAAACGATTACGACATGATCTTATATAACTTCGACGAGAATTATCCTAAGGTGACTATCCGAGATGACTTTACGAAGGAGCTATCTGATGACTTCCATCTCTCGGAATATAGATTCTTAAACATTACTCTAAAGATTGGTGAAGAGTCTTATACAATGAATATGGAGAGTCCTTCCATGTTCTACGTTGAGGGGAATATCATTCTAGATAAGGCATTCGTTGCGTGGTGGTGCTTAGAACGCTTGGGGCTTACCAGTGTACCTGATCAATACCAAATTACGCTTATTGATGCTAATGCAGAACACCATGTACTGACGCCTACTGAGGCTGTTCAGATGACTTCGTCTGGGTACGAACTGCTTGAGAAAAACAATAAGAATGACGATAATGACAAAGATGAGACTGAAACTGATATTAAGGAAAATAATGGTTCTCCATCCGCAGAAAACAAAAAACCCCGTAGAGGTTGGTTTGGCTGGAACTCTTAACTGCCTTGTGCAAAGGATATAAAAATTGATCTCCTCTGAAGTATATAGGCATGGCAGCATCAATGGGGGGTACAGAGGCAAGTGCGCAGCAGTCCAATACACATGCTTTGTCTGATAACTGGGTCCTTTGGGCTCACTTACCACATGACACGGACTGGTCATTGAAGAGCTATCTTCAGATTCATATGATCGAGTCCCTAGAAGATGCCATTGCCCTTGTTGAAACCCTCCCTGATGCTCTTGTGAGAAACTGTATGTTATTTATGATGCGTAAAGGTGTGCAGCCCACATGGGAAGACCCTAAGAATCGTAATGGAGGGTGCTTCTCTTACAAGGTCAACAACAAGCAGGTTCCGTCTGCGTGGAGAAATCTGTCTCTGTGTGTGGCTGGTGAAAGTGCAGCACATGATCTTACAGTATCTAATAACATAACTGGCATAACAATATCACCAAAGAAGCAGTTCTGTATTATAAAGGTTTGGCTTACGAACTGTAAGAGCCAGAACCCTGAATGCATTCGGCCGATTCGCGGACTAACATCACAGGGTTGCCTTTTCAAAAAGCAAACACCTGAATACTAAGCTCATTTATGAAAAGCAAACAATATGGTTTTTTCTTAGAACCATATCGTTTTTTGACAATATCATGTGTTAGATGATGGCAATGGTGCTAAACACAGTTTTATCTGCCCCAAACTGGCCACATTGTACTTCACAACAAGCGGGATTTCGTTCTCCAAAAACATCTCTATTTGGTTACAAAGATTTGTACACTTGATAAAGTAGCCCAAGTTCTTAAGCGAAAACTCACCCTGAATGATCTTGCTTGGGTCTTGCTTCTGTACAAACTCCATGCTACCATCTGACTCCGTTCTTCGAATCTCAGCCGACGCAAACGGACCGGCACAACGAAATATGAGTTCACTTCCTACAGACCTTATCTCAAGCGTGTCGGATATGACCGAAAGATCGCGGACAATCTTCTCAAAGTCAGCTGAAGGGAGATTGAGTACAGACGAGAACTCAACTTCAGGATACTTGAGTTCTTCTGTCTCGGGCTCAATTAACCGAAGCTTCTGAGTCTTACACTGCTTAATCTCTCCATTTTCGAAACGAAGACCGAGGTTCTGAACAATACCATCTGAATAGTCCTCTCTCTCAATGTACATAGTTAGTGTATCGTCGTTGTCAATCGTATTGACCAATTTGAACAAATGAAACATGTTGACCCCTATAACGATCTTGTCATACTCACACTCATACTGCTCAAAACGATCGGCTGGCAAGAACAAGTAAACAAGGATCGTGTGAGACTTGTCCATGTTGATAATACGTATGCCATCTTTTTGGAAGGTGATGTTCGTCTCCAACAAGATGTTTTTTAGTGCAGTCATTAGCGTTCTAAAAGGGGCTATCTGCACAGTTTTGATTGTCAAAACATGAGGGTCCATACGGTATATACTAAGGTTCGTGCGTCAATCTTTAAATAGTTGGAACACAAACCCATTTTTTACATACTAACGCACCATGTAAAAAACACGACTTATAAATCTCCATTTATAGTAGATGTTATCCAAGCTCGAGCGCCTTGTTGAATATGGTAGTGTAAACTATGGAGGCATTTTAGTGCTCGCTCTAATTGCTGGTCTATTTCCCTATTTCTCTGGCGAATACGACTATGCTAAATCGACTTTTACACTAATCTTCGCGACACTAGTTACATGGTTCTGCCATTACATACTGCACCATCACAACAAGTATAACCCAATCGCTAGGATTCATGCGATAACACATCACTCTCCTTTTGCTGACACCTTTTTAGGAAAGTTCATTGAATACACAATCATTGAGTTTTTCTTTTTCGGCGGCGGCATCTTGCTGGCTCTTACGCTGTGGATAAAATACAAGTGTGGGATATACATTCTCGACCCGTACATATTACTATACTGGAGTATCGCCGTGCCTCTGGTACATGAACTACATTATCATCAACTTCAGGTCACCGACTATCATAAGCGTCATCATGAGCATCCCGAGGCCCATTATTCACCCGAGTTTTGGGATGTAATAATGGATACTCGAGCGGAGAATGTACCCATGGAGAATGAGGCGCTTGCTACTCCAGTTCTGCTGGGGCTCGCTTTAGTTATGTTGCCCTTCATTGGCACAAAATGGGACTTCATTAAACATATTTCAAAAGCTCCAACACAGTCGGCTTAAGCACTTTTAAAGACAACAAGGACATTATCCTAATCGCCAACAACATAAATGCTATCCATAACATTTCTAAAGTTATCAGGGGTCGATACTTCGGGTCTTGGAACTTTTTTGGCATAAGTACCTTAGTGTATACATCGACAGTAGCAGGACCACCGTTTATGTCTTCTATAAGCGAGATGGGACAGTCTCCATTTTGATAATTTGTATATATAGTTACTGCCATTATCACTCCCATAGCTGCTAAAACTGGTATGTTATTTACAAAAAGAATGAACATAGCTATCGTAAAAACAAATATATTATGCGCAACAAATAGGAGAACGTTCATTATGTATATACTTAACGTTTTATCTTACGTAAATCGATATGTATGCATTTTTTTTTATCATATAGTAATAAGATAAGCTCTTATGGTCAACTCAGGATTATGCTATAAGTATGGTTGTCCGACTGGTACTTACACATCTACTGATGAGGGCCCTCACATCTGTAAGTACTGTGGGGCAGGCCACTACTGTTCACATGGGGTCAGCCGTGCTTGTCCTTCTGGCCAATACGCTAGCGGAACTGGATCCGCTACCTGTAGTTCGTGTCCATCAGGCCAATATGGACAAGAAACTGGTATGTCTCAATGTACTGTGTGTCCATCGGGACATTTTAGCGAAGGTGTCGGCAAAACCGCGCCATGTATACCATGTCCTTCTGGCCATTACGCCAGTGGCACTGGATCAGGTACGTGTGCACAGTGTCCAGGTGGTTACTATTACGGTGGCGTGGGTGCTACCTCCTGTACACCATGTCCAGCAGGTTACTTTTGTGGAACAGGCGCCACAGCAACAACTGAATGTGGAACAGGGCATTACTGCCCAGCTAAAAGCTCCAAAGCCACACTATGTCCAGCATGTTCAAACGCGCTCCCAAGACGCACAACACCAGCAACTACCGCTACTGACATATCAGGGTGCACATGTGCACCTCCACCACATTCTACAATGCCGTCAACTGGAGGAGGATATCACGTGCAAGGAGGAGGTGGTAAAGTGAAAAGTGGACAGTCGGCCGCAACCGCTGCACACACCGCCGCCGCGGTCGCAGGCGCCACCCCCAATCC
>Ga0233415_10000379_pt1 | contig 21448 bp, 18 predicted proteins | sample Na_anoxic_12_MG_FD_188631 | JGI IMG/M metagenome (GOLD analysis project Ga0233415, IMG submission 188631) | Seawater microbial communities from Saanich Inlet, British Columbia, Canada - Na_anoxic_12_MG | ecosystem: Environmental > Aquatic > Marine > Inlet | place: Canada: British Columbia... | reverse complement strand
CTGTCATTTCCTAATCCATTTTTCCAACGTCTTGAAAAACGTGATCCGAAATTATATGTATCAACTCAGCAAGGAAAATTTAATGCCTATTCAAGAAGTTGTCAATGGAATAAAAGAAGGCAACCCGTAATATTGACAGATGCAGAGAAGGAACGTATTGATAAAGAACATCCAGGCTCGTATGATCAGGCCATGAAATATGGCTCTTCTCCTGATAAAAAGTTTTGGTATATATGTCCAAGATATTGGGACTTGAAGAAAGACACGAGTTTAACCGAAGCGGACGTAAAATCGGGTGATTATGGAGAGGTAATTGATATAAAAGCGACAAAAGTGCCAAAGGACAAGTTCGTATTCGAATTTAATGATGGAAAGGAACATTTAGATACTAAAACAGGTAAATATGTTAACTATAATCCCGGATTCTTAAAATCGAATGTTCACCCAGACGGTCTATGTGTCCCATGTTGTTTCAAAACGTGGAATTTACCAAATCAAGTCAAGCGAAAATCACAATGTCTTAACGACGATAATGGTGATATTAAAACAGATCGAATTGATACAGATGTTAATAAAGCAAAGACACATGAAATTGATGAATATGTCAAAGGTCCAGAAAAGATGCCATTAGAAAGTGGTCGAATAGGATATTTACCGAATCCAATTCAGCGTTTTTTGAATTTTGACAATAAAACTTGTTATGTGAGTTCAAAAAATACCAATTTAAAACCGAATACAAGATGCGTTTTACGATATGGTATAGAAACCAGTAAAACAAGGTCTTTTATAGCATGTATTGCCGATGCATTTTCAGATTTTGAATTACATAAAGAAATTCTTTCTATTTCTGGATTTATTAAGCATATTAAGAATAAAGACTCGGGCATACTTACCGTCGATACGTTTAGTTATTATCAAAACGGAAGTCTAATGAATACATTTTATAATCCCGACAAAGAAGTACAAATAGATGAATATCCCAATTCAATCGCGTATAAATCAATGAATAAATCGAATGAAAATGAGCGCGATGCACTATTACGTCTAATAAATTCATATAATAATTTTTTAGATTACTTGGATAATCCCGATTCACAATTAGATTACATGTATATGTGGGATATTATATGCACACCTAACCCGAGTCTTTTTTATAACGGATTAAATATTGTTATCATGGACATTCCTTCGGATGATACAACGAATAATATCAGTATTATATGCCCTACCAGTCATTACTCTCATTCTCTTTTTGATATTAAAAAACCAACCTTGTTTTTAGTGAAGAAGTACGAGTATTATGAACCATTATATATTATCGAAGACTCTCATGATGGAAATAAAACGACGAGGTCATTTGAACGATTGTTTACATATGGTAATTCTACGAATCCCCCAGGTATTAATGATTCACTCAAGGAATTCGAAACAATGTTTAAAACCATGTGCACTCCATTAAATAGTATACCCAGCGAATATAAGTTCAAGACAAATATAACAGCAAAACTTGCACATGAAGAATTAGAAAAGGAAGATTACGTCGTAGAAAAACAAGTGTTAAATTTTCACTCAAAGGTGGTTGGTTTATATTGTAGTAAAGGTGAGATTGAAGGTTTCATACCTACATTACCATCGGGACAGCTTGTTGGTGTAGACACGGTTTATTTTAATGACAGTAGTTTATGGTCAACCTATTTAGATACTGTCGAATTTCTTACACGGGTTCATAAAGAAACATCTGGTCGTATAATGAGTGCACCACATTCAAAAGTGTTAGAAGACAATATGATTGTTGGAATCGTAACCGAAACGAATCAATTTGTCGAACTTTCTGCACCTGAACCGAATCAATACGATGGAGACGGTCTTAAAATAATAGACAGTACTTCTTATAATAAAGTAGATATAGACACCCAATTAAGCACGGTTAAAGATGTAGAACGAATAGAATATGTAAAAAAAATTAAACTTGAAAGCGGTTTTTACAATGCGTTCCGAAATACATTGCGAAGTTTATTGAATAATTATCAATATATATCATTGCGTAAAGGTATTGAATCGATATCGAACTCTGTCGGAGTATTGTATGTGTATAAATTGGAACGTATTGTCGAAATGTTGCATACACTTATGGACGAACACGTCGTATTTGTTTCTTTTGAGAATATGGATTTTGATGAAATTTTCGGTTGTTTAAATACGAGTGAAGAATTATGTGCATCTCGCAAGTACTGTAGATATGAGAATGACACTTGTCGTTTATTATTGCCTCAAGAAAATTTATTGAATGGACAAAACAATGATAAAATGTATTTTGGTCGATTAGCCGACGAACTGGTTCGATATAACAGAATTAAAATGTTTATTTTTGAACCGAAAATGTATTTGTCGTTCAATGATTTAAAATATAACCTACATGAAAACGAAATCATTTTATTACAGTCTCTCGTTGTTGGAGATTATTTTGATGATCTGGTACCGGAAACACACAACTCATATATTAAACACATTAGTTATGATAATGCCGAACCGTATATCACGCAATCATATTCCAATGTTTATTCGGACGTAGCATCAATAGATGCTGATGTACCTTCTGTTGAAGAAGCTGTTATTAAAGAATCTTCTTGCACACCAAAACGGAAAAATATTTATGGAAACTTGCGCGCATTACTTCCATCCGATTTTAAAGAATTGTTTTATTATTCACCCACACCTAAATGTAGTTTTCAAGTAATAATCGATGTTATGGAGAATGCCAATATTTTCAAAACTATGAATGAAATACGAGATGAATTGATAAATATTTATAAACCATTATTGGCCAAGTATGTTGGACAGTTGGTAGATTATTGGAAGCAATATGGAATGAAAGACTTGGCCGACATTCTAATAAATAAAAAGGCTACATTGGAGGACATTATATCAAGTGAACATTATGGATTGACAACCTTGGATATTTGGTTGTTGAGTGAAAAATTCGACTTGCCAGTAATATTGTTTTCTGCTACAAAGTTTTCGGAAAATAACCAACCCATATTACGTGTTAATCCGAACATAAAACTGAAATTTTATTTAATACAGCCACATATGCGCTACTCGAATAATACGCGCGTTAAATTAATTGAAAATAACAAGGACAATCTTCTCATTGAACAACATGATCTTTCGCCAGAGTTTATCGAATTATTATCAAAGTCTCAATATACATCTGGTATGGAATACTTGAAAACATATAAACGACCTGTAATCGTTCGAAATAAACGTCCATTACAAATAAAATAATTATAACTTATCAAAAATTATAATTATATTGCTTTGTACTGTATTGCTTTATACTGTATTGCTTTGTACTGCGTTGCATTGTTATGTTATATTATATTTCACCCTCCTCAATTGCATTGTCTATTATCAGTTGTAGATAATCTTCATCCATTTCATCCAATGTATCATCCATGGCATCCAATGTATTACCTATATCATTCAAGTTATCAGCTATATCATCCAATGTATCTACATCCATTGCAGCATCATCCAATGTATCTGCATCATCTATATGATTCATGTCATCATGCACTGTATCTACGTCCATGGCATCATCATCATCATCATCGTCAATGTCATCATCATCATCGTCAATGTCATCATCATCAATGTCATCCATATTGATTCCAAATTCAATATTACTTATATCATTATCATCGTCTGATTCAACGAGACTGTGTTCGCTATACATAAAATTCATGATATCATCATCACTATCATCTTCACTGTCATCAGACATAACATGTTGCAATTCAAAATTATTTTTACGATTATAATATAACTCATTCCATTTCATTTCAGGAACACAATAATTATTTTCCATCGTTTTATCATTATCCTTGTCGTCATGTATAAATAAACAGAGCAAGTGTAATTCTTTTTTGGTTAATATTTTTTGAGGAGGATTTTTTATTTCAGAATCCACTGCAAAAATCGAAAAATAATTGTTATTTTCTCCAACAAAATAGCATTGTTTTTCAACATCAATAAGATCAGTTGTGGGTACATATGTCTGCGCGAATGTATTGCGATCACAATTATTTATATGGTTACTATATTCGTATAATTTATCAATGTTTTTAAATATTATTTTTCTACCAAAAATGGGATTTTCTATATGAAATCTTTTTAACGCGATTATCAACTGAGTTTTGTTTTTTATTCGAACTCGTGAACTCAAACTAAGTATATTTAAATATATATGCATAAATTTCTGAAAAATCTGTATCATTCTATTTTTTGGGAAATTGGAATCGATAATAATTTTATTTTCAGACGGTTGCGTTTTATTAAAATATCTCAGCATATTTTTTATACATTCTATTTTTTCGACGGTTGATTCCGTTTTGATAAAACATTTAATATTATGTTCTCGAATCAATTGTTCGTTGTTTTTTTCGAAATCATGTATATCAAAAAAGCAATCATAAAAACGCTCGAATATTATAGGCATTCTATATGGCGACGGTTTAAATGCACTATAAATTTTAATTAATGAGCTTTTCGAAAAGGGAAGATTTGTATATGGATTTTTTATAATACTTGGCACGCTGAAAAATTTATCATGAAATGCCAAAGAGTTGTTTATTATATTAACAATATCACATAGACTAAACGTGTATCGTACATCGTTTTCCATAACAGATACCTTTCTGTTTTCTTTAATATCATCAAGACTATTGTAATTTAAATCCTTATTATAGTCATGATTTTGAATTTTCTTTAGTCGCAATTGTTTTTTTAGAGCATATATACCAAAGATGAACCTTTGACTTTTCTCAAATATGTCAAAAAGATCATTTCTATTATTCTGAATAAATGTGTTGTTTTTCGACAATAATTTTTTCATAACAAAAAATTTATTTTCAATAAATTCCGTATATATATCATATGATTTCTTTTTCATGTTTTGTAAAAAATAGTGTTTGACTAATTTATCATCGCCTATTAATTCAAATATTTTATAATATAAACTTGGTTCCATTATATAGTAATGAATACATGTATTTAAATCTTCAATGGTGTAATATATAATCTATATAAAATATTTACGCGTGAAATGTCTAAAAATTCATATTGTAATCGTCATCCGCATCACCCAAGTCGACTTGTTTAATTCCGACCACATTATTTAAGATTGCGATATTCTCCGCACTACACTTGTCAGCAATGTCTTGTGCGAATCCAATACTCTTCTCAATATAATCTTGCTCGTTTTCGAGTTCATATTCGTATGATTTCATAGTGCTCATCTTCTTCAAGTCTCCATAAAGTTGAAAGCTATTGGTTCCAAAATATCCTTCTTGTCCACACATGACATTAGAACTAACTCCTCGCATAATATCCAATTCACCATGACGTGCTGCCTTCAAGAACATTTCAGGTGTCTCTTCAAAAGATGCCTTGGCAATGGGTCCAATGTTATCATTATTAATACCATTTCTGAAAATGGAAATCATGTTGGCCGAATATGTCATACGATCACATAATAGGGCCAAGTGATGGTAGTTAATATATGTACTATCATGTGCCAATACTTCAGACAATTCGTTCATAATCGACATGCGCGCTGCTTCAATTCCAAAGGTGCGATACATCTCACGAATATCATTACTATATGTGCGTTGAGTATTAATATAATCAAGAGCGAGAACATCAATTAGATTCGATCCCTTTGTATCGAGAACCCATGTTTCACGCTTGACGAATTTTCCATTCTCTTTATGTAAAGGACTGGCGATAACCTTTTTATCACCTTCCAATACCAAGCTGTCTGCAATCTTACGCAAAACGACCTTCTCAATCCCCTTCACACCGCGAAGGATAATATTATCCAATAACTGGTCTTGAAAATTCTTCAAAATATAAATTTCATCTGACTGATCCAATGGATTTATCTTATTCAATAACTTTTTATTAGAAAGTAGTTGATTCACGCGAAGACGGAAAACCAATTTTTCGGAATTGTAATCGGAATAGACACATGATATATCATTTCCGTGTACATTGGCTATCGCAAAGTTAATATCTTCCATGGTGATCTTTCTATCCAACAACGCCTCCTTGTCGAGTGCCATTCGAATAATCCAATTGGAACGCTGCTTATCATCTCCTGGCTGTTCCATACATTCCTGTACCATAGTTTCGAATTCATGATATTGTTGCAATGTTTCGCGATCTTCCTCGATAAGGGTGTTTAGATCATCTGGGTCAAAACAAATCTCCATTCCAGAAACCACTTCACGTAGAGGAGTATGTTCAATCTCGGGGATAAGCTCTTGTGCTCGCTCCTTGTTGTGCTCCTCATGATCTTTCAAATAAATTGTAATGGATGGATGCTTGGGATTATCGGATAAAGACAAAATTTCTTCAATACGAGGTACACCGAAAGAAACATTCGACTTGCTTGCTACACCTGCCAAGTGGAAAGTATTAAGAGTCATCTGTGTGGTTGGCTCACCGATCGACTGCGCGGCAATCATTCCAACCATTTCACCGGGATTTACAATCGATTGCTTATAAATCAATTGAATGGTTTCAAGAAGCGAAATGAGTGCTGCTTTATTAAAACGCTTCACCATGAGCAAGTCTTTGGGTGTCAGATAGTAATAATACAGTATTTCAAAAAGTTCAGTAGGTGCAAAGTAATAATTGCTTTTCATTGTCGCCATGTTCGCTTCAATCATTTCGAAAGCTTCATAGGGTGTAATATCGACGATTGAATTCTTTGTGATATTTTGGATGCCTTGCACATTATTAATAATATGCACCATTGCAACTGGAAGATGAACCATTTTTTCACTCTTGTTTTGGAAAATATTTTTCACAATCTTGTTTCGAGCATCCGACATGTAATCAATGTATTTCATACACTTTTCGTCGAGTTGCTTTTTCTGTTTCTTCATACGAGTAACTGCGGCCTTTGTATACGAAGTTGTAAAAATGGCGTCTTTCAAGTCATCGCTTGGCATATGAAAGTGGGCATAAATGTCTTCAATGGACATTTCAGCAATAGGAAGAAATTGGTTTTCTACTCGAATGGTATCAACACCATCATCGCCATATGCATATTGTACAATTTTCTGTTTATTATTGCGAACAGTCATATCGTATTCCACCTTTAGATCTTCCATGCCTTTAATCAATCGACGTTGAATATAACCAGTTTGCGAAGTTTTAACCGCTGTATCAATAATACCAATACGCCCACCCATTGCGTGAAAGAACAATTCTTCCGGGGTTAGACCACCAATGAAGGAGTTTTCGATAAATCCACGCGCACCAGGAGAATCATCATACTTAGTAAAGTGTGGTAGTGTTCTACTTTCAAAGCCATATGGAATACGCTTACCTTCCACAACTTGTTGTCCAAGGCATGAAATCATTTGAGAAATGTTGATCTCACTACCCTTTGAACCAGCATTTACCATCATAACAAAACGATTGTCGGCATTAAGACTTTTTTGACCAATCTTACCCGCCTCACCCGTGGCTTTATTCAAAATATTGGTGACTCGGGTTTCAAACTCTTGCTCATTCGAACGACCGGTTTTATTTTCAAAAATGCCAAGATGTACTTGATCAATAATATTTTTCACTTCCAATTTCTTTGAAGTAATCGATTCAATAATTTTGTCATTCGTTTCCTTATTCGCAATAAGATCACTAATACCAACACTATATGCACTGGTTTTCATGTACTCGGTGATCAAGTTTTGTAAGTTGTCAACGAAATCTGCAGATGCCTTGTTTCCATAATAATTACAGATGCGCTGCAAAATTCCCTTTCCATTGGATCCAAAACATCCCTTGTCCAATTGACCGCGAACATATTTACCCGCTTCAATCTCCAAAACATTGTTGGATGTCTTATAATCTTCATCTTCATCATATTGCTTCGTCTTATACTTCATAGTAATCGGCGGTATAACTTGACTCATGAGTTCAAAATTGCTAATCTTACTCTTTCCGGCAAAAGCACCAATGTCTATGTTCGGGAGAGCCATTAGTAGATTCATTGCTTGTAGTGGGCTAAAATCGATATTTTTGCGCGTAAAACGATATGCACCAAGAAGAGAATCCTGGAAAATTCCTACAATTGAAGCATTGTTCGCCGGACTAATAATTTGGTAAGGAACTGCTGCGAGGTTTTTCAACTCCGATTCAGATTCTTCGTCTTGTGGCATATGAAGATTCATCTCATCACCATCAAAATCTGCATTATAAGGCTTTGTGTCAGCAACATTCATGCGAAATGTATCACCCTTATACATGATTTTAACAAGATGACACATCATGGACATTCTATGTAGAGTTGGCTGTCTATTAAATAGAATTCCGTCTCCATCCATCATGTGGCGATGAACTATATCGCCATCATTTAGAACCATACTTTCTCTATCAGCATATCGCAGTGAAACACTACCACCATTCTTGCGCTCGAGAATTTTTGCACCGGGATAGTGGTCAGGACCATTTAGTACCAATTGGCGAAGAAAGTTTTTATTCATTTTATTTACCGTTATAGGCTTGGTAATATTCTTTGCAATCTTTAGCGGTACACCGAGTTCACGAATCGACAAGTTAGGATCAGGTGTGATAACAGAACGGGCTGAAAAATCGACTCTCTTTCCCATAAGATTGCCTCTTACACGACCACCCTTTCCATTTAGACGTTCCTTAATTGCTTTCAGTGGACGACCTGATCGTTGAGTTGCCGCATCAGCGCCAGGTATTTTATTATCCACTTGTGTAGCGACATAATATTGCAACACCTTGTGCCAATCGTCGATAACATTCGGCATAGCCTCTTCTTTAATTTTATCCTGCAACATCTTGTTTGCTTTCAAAATATTAACCAGAATATGCGTAATATCATCTTCACTTCGCTGATTACCATCCATACGAATAGATGGTCTTACTGCTGGTGGAGGAACGGCTAAAACACTACATACCATCCAATCTGGTCTGGAAAACGTGGGACTAAATCCCATAAAATGAACATCTTCATCTGAAATACGACGGAAATTTTTCATTACGAGTTCGGGAGTGACGCGGACACTTAGACCTCCTTCGGCCATTTCTTCTTGTGTCATACCTTCTCCACCTTCCCATTCTGCATATAAAGTAGCTAAATTCTCTTTGCGAAATTTCTTTGGTTGCTCACATCCACATCCATTTTCATTGTCGTCGCCACATTTCAACACATTACTGGCCAGTTTAAAAACATAATTCCACCGTTCCTCTGCTCGCATATTAAGTGCTTGCTTATATTTTTCTTTGCTTATCAAAAGACTACTACACTTGATACATGTGCAACGCAAAATTTTGATAATGGTACTTAAATATTGTATGTAAAATACCGGTCTTGCCAATTCAATATGACCAAAATATCCCGGTGTCTGCATGTAGTCCAAACCGTCAGTCGGACAAATCATACCGGGTTCAAGTACACCCATTCTCGGATCAAAAAGGCCACCGATTTTTGGTTTATTGTTTTCATATGGCACTGGTGATGTTATTTCAGCAACAGATGCCTTTCTAATTTCATCGGGAGACAAAATACTAAATTGTATACCAATGATTTTAGATACATTCTTTTGAGGAATAATATTATTAAACTGTTCAGACATCCTTCTTATATTTACCATATAATATTTAGATTGTTTGTCATCATTTTTTATTTATAAATAAAAATTGAAGATAAACAAAGTTAAATACAATTTATATATTCACCCAAATGGTAAAGCCCAACACCCCTAATAATAAGAATTCTATCATGTCATCAGAAGAAACACATAACGTAAGACGCAAGCGCATCATTGAGTCATCATCGGACAGCGATAATGGCGAAGACGACGATGATGTAGTAAGCGGCAGCGAAAGTGAATCTGAAAATTCAGATGATTATAGAAAATTGATTGCTAAATTATTTCCATCCAAATATATGAAGAAACGTGTGAGTGAAATTAGTAGCTCAAAAAAAAGTGCCAAGAAGGCGATCAAGGCCGATCTTGCAGCTGAAGCTGCTGCCGCCGAGGCTGATGAAAAAAAGAAGAAGAAGAGACGCAAAAACAAAAATAAAATTATTCAAAAGGAAGAGGAGAGTGAAGAGGAGGAAGAGGAGAGTGAAGAAGAGGAGGAGGAAGATGCTCGTATTTTGAGAAAGGTGAAGGAAGCTAAGAAGAATTTCAATATCATTTTTACAATTGCCGACCCAACCGGATCCTATGATGAGGATGAAGATTACGAGGATGATTCAGATGATGAAGATTATGATGAAGATTATGAGGATGAGGACGAAGATGAGGATGAGGATGAGGAAGAGGATGATTCGGACGAGGAAAGCGACGACGATGAACATACTCGTCACAAGTCAAAAAAGCCCAAGGTAATTGCTATGAATGAAGAGGAAATGGAAAAGTCGTTTAAGCTTCTCAGGGAACAACTTACGAGTCTAAGTACTTCTCACCCATCAAATCAGGTTTATAAGAGTTGTTTAGATGACTTGGGTGAGCGAGAAAAGGAAGAGCGTAAAAAGCTTAAGAAGACACAGCGCAAAGAGCGCGGTAAGAATGCTCAAAATTTTCGCAAGATCGTAAAGAATAAAGGCGTCATGAATGATTTCAAATATTTTCAAGACAAACTCTCACTTGAAGATCAAAAGCGCGTAATTGCTGAAGTGGAAGAGATAAACAAGATTACCAATACGGAAAAGCCTTATCGTCTGGCTCTATTGGAATCATCTATTCCTACTCAACTCAAAGCAGTTGCCATGAGTAAAATCTCAGCGCTTCGTTATATGGAGCCTGGTCAAGGTGAATATTACAAGGTGAAAAATTGGGTGGATACTTTTATGCAAATCCCATTCAATCAATATAAGCATCTACCGATTACTTTTGATTCCGGAGTAGAAAAGTGTCATGACTTCATGGAGTCGGCAAAGACAACTCTCGATAATGCTGTTTATGGTATGAATGATGCGAAGATGCAGATTATGCAACTTGTTGGACAGTGGATTACTAACCCAAAGGCGATTGGTACGGCTGTAGCCATCAAGGGTCCTATGGGTACAGGTAAGACGACTCTTATTAAGGAAGGTATTAGTAAGATTCTTGGTCGTGATTTTGCGTTTATTGCTCTCGGTGGTGCAACTGATAGTAGTTTCTTGGAAGGTCATTCGTATACATATGAGGGAAGTACTTGGGGTAAGATTGTGGATATTCTTATCAAGTCCAAGTCGATGAATCCCGTAATCTACTTTGATGAATTGGATAAGATTAGTGATACACCCAAGGGTGATGAAATTGCCGGTATTCTCACACATCTTACAGATACTTCGCAAAATAGCATGTACAACGACAAGTACTTTTCCGAAGTGGATTTCGATCTCAGCAAGTGTTTATTCATTTTCAGTTATAATGATGAGTCCAAGGTCAATCCTATTCTGTTGGATAGAATGTATAAGATTCAAACCAAGGGGTATGAAAGCAAGGATAAATTGGTCATTGCCAACAAGTACTTGATTCCTGATATTTTGAAACAGATTAGTTTTCAAGAAGGCGACATTATTATTCCAGATGATACAATGAGTTATATTATTGAAAACTATACATTGGAAGAAAAGGGTGTAAGAAACTTGAAGCGTTGTCTTGAAGTAATCTGTACAAAGCTGAATCTATATCGCCTCATGAAGCCTGGATCTAAGCTATATGAAGAAGAGACTTGCTTGGAGGTTTCATTTCCATATACAGTAAGTGTCGAAGTTGTACGCAAGCTGGTAAAAAGCACGGACAATATTCGCTCTGAAATATTCAGATCAATGTATGTTTAAACAAGTGTATGTTTAAACAAGTGTAGGTTTAAACAAGTGTATGTTTAAACAAGTGTATGTGTAAACAAGTGTATGTTTAAACAAGTGTATGTTTAAACAAGTGTAGGTTTAAACAAGTGTATGTTTAAAAAATAAAAATGTAATTCGTAAAACAATAAAAATTAACACATAAACATATTTTTTATTTGTTAATTATATTAATGCATAATGAATGTAATGAACAAAATATCCATTTTTATTCGACATTGAAAGAAGAATTATATAATGATTTAATTCATTATAAAATGCAATTAAGTAATGCGCAATATTATGTCCGACTTGAAAATTCTCAATATGATATGCACGATATGATAAGTAATTATGATTATCGTTCAAAAATAATTACGTATAAATTTCAAATTTCGGAAAATGAAAAACAAATAAATATTATAAATGAGATTTTACATACTATATGTAAACATGAATGGGAAACTGATTATATTGAATATGGCGTTGATGGTCCAATGGAACACATAGAGTTTTGTAAACATTGTAGTATTATCAAAAACTATCAAAAAAACTCTTAACAGTGGGAAATGCTTCAACCCCTGCTTCAACCCCTGGCTTTATTGCAGCCCAAGCTGCCAAGCTGCCAATTCCAACTCCAGCAGCAACACCAGCATATAACAAGACGGGGGCAAGGCGGGTAGCAAAATCCCGCGACTGATCGCTTTTTTCATAATAAAATCGATTACTCCAAGGAATTTTAAAAGATGAGATTCCTATTATTTCATTACTGAATGATTTAGATAATTGGAAGGGGGTGCCATCGACCATTATAAATGGATTGCCGGTCTCTATGGATTCGTCCTGATCGACTTCACTTGATTCAATTAAATTGAGCATTTTTAAAGTGGTTTTTGGAACTTTAATTATTAATTCAACCATTTCAGAATACATGACAACCGGTAATTTTAAAGCATGTACATCTACATAATCTAATTCATTAGATAATGAACTATTTATTGTCAAACGAACTGTATCACCAACCTTAATTTCTATGGAAGTTTCACCATTAGCGGTGTATATGGCATTGTAATACCCTTTTATTGATTTAAGACTATTAGTCGATCCATCATGAAAACAAAATACGCATTTCCCTGATTGCCTGTTCTTTGAATTAGTTAGTGCAATAGGTAGATCATATTTTACAAGAATATCAATCTTATAATTTGTACCATCAATGTTTGCCTTCAGTAATATTGTATGTAAACCTCCAATTTCTATTTTTTTTTCATAATCTGATGCACCAGCTATTAAAAGATCTTTATCATCTAATGTATATTCCTTTCCAACTTTCAGAGGTGCTGATCTGAGGATAGATTCAACGTAATCGAGCCCTTTTTTTGTTGTTCCACCCCATCCAGTTTTTTCAAAAACTGTTTCATAAGAAGGATATTTTTTTGGGCTATCTTCAGGTAATGCGCTAAAGTATCCGGCAGCAGAGAAACCTGAATCACCTTCTGCTAAATTATTAGGATTTATTGATATTGCGTTTGTTTCGTATCCAATCCAACTAATTTCTTTTGGTTTATTCATATTTAAAGTAAACGTAAAATTACTCTTATCATCTAAATCAGTTAATTTACAATCAAAATGGCCCAATTCTTCATTCCACGAAGCACTATATGATTGTCGACTCCAATTGTATCCATCTATGCTTGTAGCAAATAATGTTCCACCTGCAACAGTTAGCTCCTCGTTAGTATCATTTCGCAATCCTTGAAGAGCATAACCAGTATAATGATTACAATTTTCATCTACATGTTTATTTTCGACTGGAGATTCAAATAATTGGAGTCCTTTATACGTACCAGGTTCATTATTGGGATTTTCATAAAGTATTGTTCCGTCTCTATTCCACACAGTAGAACATAAATATTTAATGGCATTCTTCTTATCTTCACAAGAATATTTTTCCTTGAAAAAACGTGTCAAACCTTTAAAGCTACTACTACTCATTGTTATAATATTACGCAATATTATTATATTATTCCTATACAATTAATCATTAATAATATATTTTACACACTTTTCTGTAAATCGACTATACTCTTTTAAAAAATTTAAGAAGTTGTCATATAAAACTCTGGTTTTTTCACAATCTTTAATCATGTTGATTTCTTTAATAATACATACACTGCATAATGATCCCCTGTTTAATACATCTATTGTTGCTGTTCCAAGAATAAAATTGCTATTTAAATCAACAATGACAAAAATATAATGATCATGATTTAATTTCATAAATAATTCGTCGGGTGATAAATCATGTATCATCTTAATATTCGATTCTGATAATAGGCTCGTTAAATTATAATATGAGTTTTTTAAATCATCTTGCTCTAATTTACGAAAATGTATTGGAATTCCTTTTAAGTAAAACATGTATTTATTTATAATTATGTTTATAAATAAAAATAAAAAATGAATTATCATATTATATGTTTTGTAATAATATAAAACATATAAGATAAGATAGTGTGCCTTCAATCAAAATTACAACACAATACATGGACTTATGTTCCACCCAATGAATCACAAGTTCTTATGATAAATGTATTTGATGACGGAAATGAACGTTTTGAACAATATGAAAATGAATGGATATTGTTCGGCACATGGATGGGAAAAATAGCTCTTTATAATAAAAACCAGTCTTCCATTATTTTGCAATCCATTAGCAAGTGGAAAACAATTAATAAATAAACAATAAGTTGTTATATTTATTAATTTTCTTATTTTTCTTATTTTGTATCGTCTCATAATTTTTTGTCGCATATTAGCTAATAATCACCATCACCACCACCACCAAAACATTCCTCATAAGGATTAACTTGTGGATCCTGACAATATGTGGGTTGGGGGTATGCGCAGCCACATACAAGATTAGCTCTTGTTATTAGTCTAGCAGGAATTTTTTTATATTTAGCATAATAAAGTTTTAATATTTGATCTTCTACATCATATATTTGATCTTTTACTTGTCCTTCACCACCATTTAAAGTGCCGTTTTTATACCCTTCTTTCAGATAATATAAATAGTCAAGTTTTAACTGAAGCTTGCCTAACTTACCGATACCATTCCGACTAATGTTATTAACAAAATTGGACAACTGTCTAACGGTTGTATCTCCTGATGCAGTTTTCTTGATCGAAAAATTTATTTCATCATTTCCACCACAATATAAATAAAATTCTTTTTCAATATTATCTCCAATTAATCTCATTTTATATCCATGTTTTTTTTCTAAATATATTCCACTCCAAGAAGCTTTAATTGGTTCATCTTTACCGAATTGTAAAAACGCATTACCATGAACTCTTATCATTTCGCTATCATTTTGGTTTTCAGGTAATTGAAATATATTACCATATTCTTCTTCTGTTGTTTTCCCATCGTTATCTACGTATACCACTTCTGCATTATAGATTTTTGATGTAAAGTCTTCCAATAAAGCTTTTCTGGCTTCTAAACTATTACACTTTTTCTCACAAGTAAACAAGTTTCTTAAAACGCACCCACTTGATCCAGTCGACATTTTTATACTATATATATATTAAAAATGAAATTGTTATATGTTTTGTAATAATATAAAACATATAAGATAAGATAATGTCTCTTCAATCAAAATTACAAGACAATACATGGACTTATGTTCCGCCCAATGAATCACAAGTTCTTATGATAAATGTATTTGACGACGGAAATGAACGTTTTGAACAATATGAAAATGAATGGATATTGTTTGGCACAAAAAATAATGATTTACTTGTTTTACCATGCGCTTTCCTTCCAAGCCAATGTCCTACAGTTCTTTTCACATGGCCTATCGTGGTATTTACACTTATTCATGTACAAACACCTATTATAATTCTGCCTCCAGATGCTATGTATTGATCCTAACAATACACCATGTCCATGATGAGTACCGTTATGATCAGATTTCTTAATCAAAAAATTTATTGTTTCATTTCCATCACAATATAAATAAAATTCTTTTTCAATATTATCTCCACTTAATTTCATTTTATATCCATTCTTTTTGGAAATATAATATCCAACCCAATAAACTTTAATGGGTGTATCTTCACCGAATTGCATCGACGCATTACCATGAACTCTTATCATTTCCTTATCCTTTTGGGTTTCGGATAATTGAAACCTAATATTATATTCTTCTTCTGTTGTTTTCCCATCATTATCTACATATATCACTTCTGCTTGATACACATTTGATGTAAACTCTTCCAATAAAGCTTTTCTGGATGCTACACTATCACACTTTTTCTCACAAGTAAATAAGTTTCTAAATACGCATCCACTCGACATTTTTATACTATATATAAATATTTTATAAAAATGATAATGTAAAAGATATGATTGAAGTTATTATATATACAATAAATATGAATCCATATTACGAATCTTCGTATACGGCAAGAACAGTTAATGGAATAAAGGAGCTTTATGAAACTCTACATTTTGCGTGCAATATATGTAAAACGCGGCGCACGGATTCTAAAATGGAAGTACAAGATACATATCATCCTACGTTCGTTATAACGCGCAAAAAAATATGCATGGAATGTTGGTTAAAAATGGTGAGTAAAAGTACTGGTTAAACTATAAACATCATATGTCAATTAATGAATCTAAAAATATGTTGGCACTTAAATATATAAATGTCTGGTAAAAATGATAGTGATGATAAAAATGATAATGATCAAGACGATGATAATGGTAAAGCATTAGAAATATATAATGGTGAAAATGAGTATTTAATGACTTCATCGTTATTTTTTTTGATACCAGGTATGCATGCCTTGTATAAAAAACAATATTTACTCTCGTCAACATTATTAATTGGGCCTATCATTTCATATAAATTTTGGTCAAATCCGCGCAATAATATATGGAGAACATCCGATATAATTTGTGCGAACATGGGAATGGGATTATTTATAGGAAATTGGGCATGGAATGTAAAACCATCATTATACAGACTCATTATACCGTCGTTTTATATAACGGGTACGTCATCTTATATTCTCGGAAATATTGAACATAAAAAGAAAAACAAAAACTGGTATATGTATCACGGCGCCATGCATTTATTCATGTGGTTGGGCCATTCTCTAAGTGTTTATGTATCCTAATCGGATGCACGATTAAGGGTTAGTTTATCATCTAATATTTAGTTCAGGTTTATTATTTACTAATTTCTTAATGTTTGGTTTAGTTATTCCAGATTCAATTAATATCTTTGATTCTTCGGGTGTAAGTGGTTTCCCGTTTTCAATTTTCTCTAATATTTTTAATTCGCCGGGTGTAAAAAAACTGTTTTCAGCACCCAGACCAATATCTGCACTATATTCTTCAGGATAATAAGTGAGTGCTGTAGCAATTGGTTTGTTATACCAGCTGGTGTATTTTTTATCAAGGCAAGGTTTTGTGGCGTTTTTCTCAGGATTAAATTCATCACTTCCGGTAATATAATACATTACATCATTTCGCGCCTCGCTGTTTTCATTACTCCAAAATGTTTCTGGATCTTTTGTTAAAACATATACACCAAAATTAGAAGAAAGTTTATAACCGAATAAAATAATGGGTATACCGACAACAATGGTTCTCATATCTGATGTAGCATAAAGAACCCAATAATCATATTCAAAACCTTGATCAAATTTTTGATCATCGTAGCGCTCATTCGCGTTAAAATAAACTGTTCTGCACCCAGGGACAGGTGCTCCCGAAGAATCGATTCTTGGTCGACTTTCTCCAGTAATATCAGTATAAACAAAATTGTCATCCATTCCTTGATTACGAACACTTACATGTGTGTCTTTCTTTTTTGTATCATTTACTTTCCCATATGTGGCTTTTACATTTGAAGATGTAAGTCCTGATGCTGTAAAGCGACTTGTTGCAACTTGTGAAAAAGAACCACCAGTAAATAAATCTAAGGAAAAATTAGTCTGTATATTTTCATACATTTCCTTAGGTATGGTCTCTTTATAAAGCTTTGTAATCTGTTTATCGCGCATAGAACGCACTAAATCGACATACGTTGACACAATACTTCCGGTCATTATAAATAAGTATTAGATATTTATTTATAATAAAATGAAATGGATTAAATACTATCATTGTTAGTATATTATAAGAATGGTACGTACGATGAATTATGACCAACAATACACTTTTGCTAAAAATCAGACCATTAATGCTATAACATCTGGACATAATATAGTTTTGTATGGTTCTGGTGCAAATGGAAAAACATACTTGATTCATGAGTTGGAAAAGATTCTTAATGAAAATGATTATCAACCAATGCCGGAGCCTGCAATTGGATGTGAACTCCATGACCAAACTTCTAACATTTTAGAAGACTGTAAAAAGACGAGATGGATTATAGCAATAAATAATATAGATCATATTCAGTCTTCACTAAAGTATAACAGCTTTGTATTTATAAACATGAATAATTTCGAATATCCACTATATTCAAAAATGCGTTCTGGTAAAACAGTTGCTTAATATTAATATTCGGATATGCAAAAGAATGGTACAACACAAGTTGTCCATTATGCAGAAGTGAGCAAAAAATATTAAAGGAAAGGGTATGTTATGATTAAATTATTTATAAAATTTTATGTTAAAAAGATATTTTGCCTGCTGTTTTTATCAATTTTGGATAATCAGTATTTTTTATATTGTGTTTGACACAATATGTATATTTATCTTTTGATGGAGATAATGTATGTTTAAATTCAGTTAAATTGTTGACACCATATTCGATAATAAAATAAGCAAAATACTCTATTTTTTCATTTTCAATTATAGTTTCGCCAAAAAAATAAATTAAACGGTTATATTTTCCACCTGTAAATTTATCATTTTTATCTGTTGCTAAATAAATAGTTTTATCTGATTCATTATGTTTAACTATTTTGTAATGTATACTATAAGGTGTGTCAGAATTATTGTTACTTATCAAAAAATCCTTATCTGTAATTACAACCTGTTGTCCGTATTTTGATATATATAAACCTTCTATATTGGATTTTTTTTTTATTCCTTTAATCTCTTTTTTATTTTGATTTGATTCATATAAAGAATATAATCCTATACCTAAAGATAATAACCCTAAAAATATTTTTTTTTTGTCTTTTGTTTTTATCATAATATAAAATAAATATATATTTTATTTTATGGTTGTTAATTTTTTCGATGCTTATTTAAACAGTTGCTTAATATTAATATTCGGATGGTGCCATTGTGCGATTACCACCACGCTCATTCAAGTAGTTCATTTGTTGGGAGCTAATGCAAGCGCATCCAGCACCAGTGCTATAATTGCTTGGGCAACATTCTGGCTTGAATTGGTTGTTCTGGAAAAAAAACATTTGTCCATCTTGGAGTGGAACAGGTGTCCCTTGATATTGTCCGTACGTAGATGTTGTATCTTGGTTGCCCATTTTTGCAGCGTATTGGTCTGCTTTATTTTCCCATGATTTCCCAGCCAATCCTTGGCCCATATTCCATCCAAGAGGAGCGGCATTGTCCATATTCGTCATACCTTGTCTCGATGGATACGCAAACACTAATGCAGATGTAATAATAATAATCATAAGTAAAAAAACCATATGCATACTATATGAATTATGTTTTGCCATTTTATACTAAAACAGTAGATAATTTTTTTATATAACGCCTAAATTTTTTACTTCGAGAAATAAATGGCTTGTTTTATTATTTTGTTTTATTTTGTTTTTGTTTTAATTAAAGACCTGGTGGGGAAGGGAAACTCAGCTGCATTAACTCGGACATATAGACTTGGATTAAAATAAAAGGGATTAATATCAATAGAAAAATGATTGTATTCGGTATAATTATAGCCATTCCGAGTGGAAACGTGAAAAAAAAGTATGAAAATCCCATACCAATCATGATCAAAGCAAAAATAAGAAACAATATAGCAACGATAATTTCTGCAACTGAATTCATTAATGATCGCAATGTATCATATGCTCCCATCAAGCCATAAATAGAAGTAGCCATGACACCATTTACCTTTTGAAATGCATCCTTCATTTTAATGAATACATTAAGTATTGGCATCATAATACTAAGGATTCGCGCCATGGCATTTTTAGAAAAGTTGGAAATACTGTCTCGCATTTTACTCAACATATTTCTTAAATCATTTATTGCGACTTCTGCCCCCTCAATTACTTCATTCGCAATTGATACACTGTAATGTATTGGTTCCATTGCTATGTCGGCAACACCCTCCAACGTGTTATTTAAACACTGATTAAAATTTTCGCTTGTATAGTCCATTGCCGAACCGTCTTGTGGTGGATTAATTATTCCGGCGAAAGGGATTACGGCAGGATTACATTTCTCTTCTGACCAATTTTGTCGTATACTTGTCATTTTCGATTGGATATAGTAATATGAAATCAATATGAAGAATACTAAAAATAGTATGACCGTCATTACAATTGATCCACCATATTTCTCTAAAAATCCTGCGGTCTCATATAATTTATTGACTCTTTTATATAAATAATCCATCTATTATAGTATTGATGTATTATTTTTTCGTATATTATAGCATATATTATGGCATATATTATGGCATAGCATAAATTATAGCATAAATTATCCCATCGATCTTACTAAACCGCCCATTGGTCCTTCCCATAAGCTATCCATCGTTTGGAATGACCCCTGTAAAACATACATCATAGATGCAATAATTCCTACCACTTTTCCAAGCATATCTTTCATTTTCATAATCATCGTCTGGAATACAATGAGTATGTTCAAAAAGACACCGAAAATATTTTCGAATATATCAGCGGACATGAATCTCATATTGCTCATCATATTTCTACCACCTTGCATTCCAAAATTGGAGTTGGCAGCGGATTTATTTAATAGATCAACCGTGTAATTGATTGGTTCCATCAAATAGTTCATATAATCCCCCTGCATATTCTGAATACAATAGTCGAAGTTTTCTTTCGTGTCGTGTCCAAATTTATCAGCAAAAGGCATAACGGATGGATTACATCTCATTGTAGCCCAATTATCTTCCACGTATTTTTTACCGGAAGCTAAAGCACTTAATAAATATAATACGAAAAACATGACAATAATTAATATAGCTTTGAATAAATCTGAAGATTTCATACTAAAATATATCTATATTAAATATTAAATATTAAAATATAGCTAATTATAAAACATGAATCCTATCTCTCTTTTACTACTAATCTCTCTATGTGGTTGTTCAGCAATCTACGATGAGCACTTCAATCAGTATGCATTGAATGTATCTCAGGCTGCTTACTGTGTAAGTTCCATATCGGAATGGAATTGTTATACTTGCTCCGATTCCATTGAAGTGATGGATCTTATTGAAAATGGTGGAGTGCGCGTACTAAATGCATTGGATCATGAAAATGAGAAAATTATTGTTGGTTTTCGGGGTTCTTCTAATATTCAAAATT
>Ga0233415_10000378_pt1 | contig 21522 bp, 16 predicted proteins | sample Na_anoxic_12_MG_FD_188631 | JGI IMG/M metagenome (GOLD analysis project Ga0233415, IMG submission 188631) | Seawater microbial communities from Saanich Inlet, British Columbia, Canada - Na_anoxic_12_MG | ecosystem: Environmental > Aquatic > Marine > Inlet | place: Canada: British Columbia... | reverse complement strand
TAAGGGGTGCCGGTAAAGCCGATGTGCCTGGTGATTTTGCTGTTTTCCCGCAAAAACCTCATCCATAGCCGTTCATCTCTTGCCTCTCCCGTGCCTTCTTGCCCCTTTTCTTTATCGAGTACAAGACGATTGTCTGCATATTTCAAATGGGAATAGGCATGATGAATTTCATCGCCGAGTACAAGGACCTCAGTTGTGTTTTTGAAAAATGTGTCAGTGATCGCCCCAAAGGTATAGACTGCGTTAATGTTTTCAATCACGATCGAGTCATCTTCTATGGGATCATTGTCAGTCAGAAGATTGATAGCCTTTCCCCTGTATCTTGTTGGTAGTTTGTCATTAAACTCTTTCCTGTTCTTCAAGTCCTTGAATTTTTCGCGCAGACCCTGTTCGATAATAGTTGAAGCCGGGCCAAGCACTAAAACCCGCTTTGTAAGCCCCATGACAAGGGAAAGATATGCGATGGCAAATATCACATATGATTTCCCTGTCCCGGTAGCCATATGCACTACCCCTGAAAGCCGATCCGGAAGTGGCAGATTTTGGAAAAAATTTGTTTCGGTCCCGAATCGTTGCTGAATCTGTAACTTCTGTTGATAATTTTCCTTTCCAAGCTCTGTAATGCTCTTGTAACCCCCGCCCCAGAGATAAATCATGACCTCCTTGATAGCATCGTACTGGTAATCACGCGATCCGACCAGCTCACGGACATAGTCCTCGATCTCTGAAAAATTGAACTTGTTGTAATTACACTTCCTGATATTAATGTCGAGGGTGTGATCTGACAGATTCAATCTCTTGATCGCTTTTTGTCTCTTAGGTTTTTTCGCCATTTTATTTTTACATATTTAGCAGGCCTGTCATCTCTTTCACAAATGCTTCGCTTTCCTCAACAATCTCTTTGACCTGGTCAGCATCAAATTGAATCAATGGCCGATAATCCGCCTTGTGCCGATTATCAAAAAGCCAATCATAGTGTTTTCCCAAGGACCTATCGATTTTCTTGGCTCGAATGAAGTCTCTGTGGAGCATTGATCGTACTTCTTTATGTTTTTTAAACGTTTTTCCCTCATTTAAAAGCACCGAAGAGAATGCATGGAAGCAGGCAAAATATGCATCCCTCACTGCATTCTGATACCTGCCAGATTTAAGGTTGTCCCGAGCTGAGGCAAGATCTTCCCCCGCTTTTTCTACCCAATAGTCGATAATAATTTGTTGGCTCATAACACTACAGCTCCATCGCGTGAGATTTCCTGGTAAACAGGAAACTCCCTGAACATACCATTCTCCCACTCATCAACGGATGTGAACAAAGGACTGAAAATAACATCATATTCCATACCGATGTCGAATAAAGCCCCAACAATGGCCTTCTCTTCTTTCCAATGCAGCAATTTGGAGGCGACCACAAGCAAATCAATATCTGAATGCTCGTCATGGTCTCCGCGGGCCTTTGATCCAAAGAGAATAACTTTAGATACAGAGAATTCGCTTTTAAGCATCCTGATAGCTGCCTCGATGGCCTCACTTTCATTTTTCATCAATGAGGCGCTTTCAAACGATTTCATAATAACTCCTTATGGTGGTTACTTGTTTTTGATTATAAAAGGTTTACACTCATTGCCGTGTTTATCAATGGCAATAACTGCAACGCTTTCTGTCAAACCGGCCAACTTAATCTCCCCATTTTCGCCAATGTCTTTAGCAAATACGGTCCTGTCCATATCAAAAATCTCTCCATTATAATCAACATCCACAAGCAGCATTGCAAGTCCGTCAAGTCCTTTTAGACTATCTCCCTGTTTATCCAGGATCCTTGTCTCAAACCGGGTGATCTTCAAACCCTCTTTTGTTTTTTCGACTTCGATTTCCACATTGTCATTAAAATAGAAGCCCGTGGAATTGATAAGGTTATTGACATTTTCCTGAGAGCTTGGCTGTTCATGTATTTGAAAACTGCGGGATACATCTTCTAGTATTTTGTAAGGAAACTTGAGCAGTTTAAAATGCACATCATCACCGGCGCTGTTTTTCATGACGGTATCACCGATAAGGGCGCATGTCTCTGGTGTGATGATATAGTAGTTGCCCTTTATTTTCCCCCTGGACTGCAAGATGATTCCCCTGAGATAGTCATCATCAATTCTGATGTTTTTTAAATACTCATCATTCCACACAGGATAGACCTCCACCGGATCGCCATCCTTTTCACCGAAGATATTGGTAAGCCTGTATTTGCCTGATAAATCCTTTTCATCGCGGCTTAACTGAAAAAGCCCCAGTACAAAATCAACATAGGCATCCCTGTTTTCCCGGAGATTCATAATGCGGGAAAAATCATAAGCCCCTGTGGAAACCACACAGAAGGGTTTGGGGGGTTCGCCATATTTCTTATTTTTCTGTAATGTGAGCATGCTTGTCTCAGACAGGAAGGGAATTCCGCGATTCAAATACTGACCTCAGATCAGATTTACCGATTTTGGCTCAAAGCAGTTTTCGGTAAAAGTGGCTGCTGGGAGAGAAATGTAAACCAATCATTATCCGTGACGCCGATGGAGCCCCACGGAATGCCCGTGGCACCACTTAGTTTCGCCGATTCGCTTCGCGAACGGCGGGAATTAGTGGCACGACATCCCGAGCTTAATATAGGCCACAAAAAGTCGGGGCAAACACCTTCATTTCGTAGTTCCCGGAACGCTTACTAAACTAACATGAGTCAAACGGATCCTTTCCCTTTCCCAATACTTATTTAATTATGCCTGGCCCCATTCACTTCTGTCTTCTTACCAAGGAACCGAAAGTCGGTCTAAAACATCCCTCCGTCCCAATACCCGTGAACACAGCTCCCAGCGATCTTTGTCAGGATCGATGGTTTCCTGATACCGCATCTCGAATACATTGCGGGCTTGCTGGCGGAGATGGATGTATTCGTCCATCATCTCCTCCAGCTTCTCGATACTCTCGATCCAGTCGTCTTCAATGGTGTCCGGTAGACCGCCAAAGATGTCATAGCGATCTTTCATGCGGCGAGAGAGAACCTGGTACACCTTCTCATCCTGGGTGTCGTGATAAACAAGATTGAGCATGTCCACGGTGCGCCGTGCCTGTCCGAACCTTTTAATGCGCCCCAGCCGCTGTTCGAGCCGCGATGGATTCCAAGGTAAGTCAACGTTGATGAGGGTGCCGAGGGTTTGGAGGTTCAGCCCTTCGCAGGCTGCGTCGGTGGCCACAACCAAACGAATGTCGCGTTTCTTTACTGCACTCTTGATTTCCTCGCGCTCGATGGATGCAAAGTCCCTGCCGCGAAATATGCCGCTTTTCCCTGTTCCGGCGTAGACGCCCACGGGCTCGCCAGGCAGGGATTTGGCCAGAGCCGAGCCCACAGAATACACGGTGTCGTAGTATTGGCTGAAGACAATACAGCCATGCTCCAGCCAGGTCTTACCTGCGGTGCGATGTTCTGTGAGAAAGTAGCGAACTGCAGTGAGCTTAGGATCATGGGCTTCGGGACGCGAGAGCTCCTCCACAATGGTGCGAAGATGCATTGCCTCTTCAGGCGTGAGCGCACTTAAGGTGTCTGCCACCAGCTTCATTTGTTCTTCATCCTCAAAAGTTTCCCGTCGCAACATTTTTTCTGCCGTGGATCGACCTGAGGCAAAACTCGAACAAATCCGTTGTAGGAGCAGCGTTTTCATGAATCCAGAAGCCTTTGTCCTTTTTTTCAGCGCGGCAGTGAAGGCTTCGGCTGCCTTGTAGGCAAGGTCAAAGGGAAGGTTTGTTAACAGACCGAGGCCACTAAATCCCACTCCACTATATGCTGTCGGCGACGCATCCGGGTCCGGGTGGATATCCACACCGACCTTCTCCAGAAGCCCAGCCTCTTCCAACGTCTGGCGACGGCGAAGCACGGTATGGCGGACAATGGGGTTGTGTTCGCGCAGAAAGCCGGGCACGAGTGCCTGTCCAACCGCCTGCTGTTCCAGAAAGTCCAACGAGCCAAAGCCACGATCCGTAAAAAAAGCATGATCAGATAGACCAAGCTGCAGTCGAAGCGTTGCAAACAGTGCATCTTCGCTTGCCGGTGGAAGCGGGTTTTGCAGCCATTCCCATGCTTCTCTGTCATCTGCGGGGATCTCCGTGCCTTTTACCACAGGGAGTGCTTTTCCCCAGTCCAACCAATGCCCGAAAGGTTCGCGGCCAAGCACAATATCTGCACCCGCATTGAGAATATGCAGCAGGTCCCAGAGCTCATGCACCTCTGTCTGAATGGGTGTGGCCGTTCCAAGCATAAGATTTTTGGTGCGAGGGCCGATCTGCAGCATAAAGTCAAGCAGGTTGTTCGGATTATGCTTCTTCTGTCCCAGCCCACCATGACGGCGCGCCTTGTGAGCCTCATCTAGAACGACTGTTCCGTACTTACGTTCAAGTAGATACTGGCGTTCGTCCGAACCGTGGACGATCAGTCCGGTCGATACGATGGCGATACGAAAAGGGCAACGTGCGATGTCCTCGGACCCACGCGTCTTGATAATATGCCCCTTGGGATCGACCCACACTTTCTTCGTCGACAACCAGACCGCGCTCGGTATGCCAAGTTTATCCGTCAGCTCCACTTGCCACTGCAACGTGAGGGTTGAGGGGCAAAGGATGAGCACGGGACCATCTTCCAGCAGCGCGGAGAGCATGGCGCTTGCGGCAAGTGACAATGTTTTGCCTACTCCTACCTCGTCGGCCAGCAGCAAACGCGCTTTGCCGTAGGTCTCCCTGTGCTGTAAAAACATCGTTACAAATGAGCGCTGCCATGATTGAAGTTGTTCGCCGCCTCGATAGATGGGACTTTCGGCGAGGGCGGCTGCAGCCAATTCTTCAGACTTTGCCTCCTCGAAGCGGATCTCCACACGGTCGGCGACGCGCTTGATTTCTTCAACAATGGCCTCGGGCAGAGGATAGCTGTCCTGCCAGAGGGCGTCAAACTCCTCCTCGACCCAGGCAACACCTTCCGGTGACGGGTCCTCCCAAAGGATCTCATAGTTCTGGGCAAAGGCACTTTTGGTCTCATTGATTGAACCGAGGAAACAGGTCTTTACGCCATCGGCAGTCTCAATAACCCCAGCCTTGCCATGGATAAAAATGCGGTCCTTCGGCACTACCCGTATCTCGACTCGCCCGCTGGTCAAGAGATCATGCAGCCGCCGGTAGCGATCCCGGTGGAGCAACGCCTCAACCTCGGCAGGGGCCTCGTTCCAACGCTCCTTCAAGGCAGTCTCTCGCACATGCTTTGACACGGCAACATCAGCCGCATCAAGTTCGCTGTTACAGACAATCTGTACCTTGGGGATAGAGGCGATCTCTTCGCCTACCAGCTCGAAGATTGAGCTGCGGAAATACCCGGCGATTCGCTTATAGGACTTTGCCCCCCGAAGCCGATCAGCGAGAAATGCATGGTCGAGTCTCTGGCGGCGTGATGAGAAGCGGTTGATAGTGGTCATTTGTTGAGTATTTTGATCCATCTTACAGCCCAGTGATCTCCATCGCACCCTTTGGTTCATAGATAAGAACCTGCACATCAGGCAGATCCTGAAATGCCTCTTTGATTCTCGCCCGGACATCCCCCCAGCATAAACCGCCGAGGCCACAGCCGAGTGGGGGGATGGCAATGGAATGGATGTCTCTACTACGCACATCTTCACCCAGTGCCTGCAGTCCGGCCTCGATGTCCTCTATCCGACTTTTGCCTTTCCAGTGGCGTTTGGTGAGAAAGTTGACCACATAACGGGGGTTGTAGAGTCGGTTGAGATCATAGATGAACATCTTGCCCGGCTGCAGTTCATTATTGTCGCATAAAGCCTTGTAGCTTTTGAAATTATCAGGAAAGACTTTCTTGAATTGGAGAGCGAGCCCACGGCCCATAACCCCGACACAGTTAACTGTGTTGACCAAGGCTTCGGCATTGGCGCGTAGGATATCACCCTGTTTCAGTTCAATCATGAGTTATTTCTTTCTATCTTAGAGGCGATCTGCTTGATCTCCTTTTCAGCCTCGATAAAGTGCTTTTCCACCATGGTAGGTTGTTCCAACTGTTTCTGCCGGTATTTTTCATACTCTATCTGCGCCTTCTTCAAAGCCTGCTCATGACTGATCTTTCCAGCATGATCCAGCAGCTCACGCCCGGACATAGTCAGGAACATATCCAGTTGCCGTATCCAGTCCTGCATATACATTGGACGACGGTTCAATGCCTGCAGTTCGGCAAATTCCAAATAGGCTGTTACAATCCGATTGAGCAGATCCAGTTCGTCCTGATCCAGATAGTTCTTTGCCACGGAAACTTCACTTTTCCGAATCTGAGCACCGACCCAGTTGGTCAGCCCCATGTTTTCTTTATCGGCACCAACCCGATGATGGATGATCTCAGCAGCAGTATGACCATGAGCGGCCCAATGCATCTTATTCTGAACCTCGGCAAAGAACTCTTGGGAGAGGTTGCTTTGCGGGTCGTAATCGATGCTGGTGGCATAGATATCCAGCACCTTTCGCCAGAACACCTTTTCCGATGAGCGGATATCCCGGATACGGGCAAGCAATTCATCGAAATAATTGCCGCCGCCGCCGCGCTTCAGACGATCGTCATCCAGGACAAAGCCCTTGATCAGGTACTCCCGAAGCCGCTGGGTAGCCCAGATACGGAATTGAGTACCCCGGATGCTGTTTACCCGGTAGCCGACGGAAATGATGGCATCAAGATTATAATGATCTATGCTTCTTGCGACCTCTCTCGTACCTTCCAGACGAACTATCCGGAATTTCCGGATAGTTGACTCGCTGACCAGTTCACCTTCAGCATAAATATTCTTCAGGTGCTCATTTATTGTCCTGATATCTTTTTGAAAAAGCTCTGCCATCTGTTTTTGCGTCAGCCAGACGGTCTCATCCTGCATTCGCGTCTCAATTCGTATGCGGTCATCATCGGTCTGGTAGAGCAGGAATTCGGTTCTTTCAGTAAGATTGTCACTCATCGAACACTTCTCCCTCTCCCAAAAAATACTCGGCACCTTGGCGTCTTGGTGAGCAACCTATCCTAAACGCTGATTTTTAACCAACTCTCTGAGCACTCTCGCAGCACCCGCCTCTTCCGGCCGCAGTTCTTCGAGGCGTTTGGCCAGGTAGTCGGCCAGATCCACAGCCAACTCGCGCTGCGTCATGTCGCCGTAGTAGTTGGGGATGTTGAGCATCAGGTGGGTCAGAACTTCACCTCCGTCAATGTTTTTGGCTAATTCCATCACGGCATAGAGCACGGCACGCATCACGGACTGGTGAAGCTCAGAGCCTTCTCCCATCTCGCTGTGGCCAAAATCCATCGCGCTTTTGAGTCGCGCATCGTTGGCCTTATGACTTGCCAGGAACGGTTTGAAATCGCGCACCTTGAAGGCCTTGGCAAAATTCTGATAATTGTCCAGGGTCTTGGCGCCCCGGGCTTCCAGGTCGATCATCTTGAGGTAGAATCGTTCCGCGCCACTGAGCCTGTCCCAGTTGCCCTTTGGGATACCCTGGGGCACGAGACACTGGTTGGCAGTATCCACGGCAAAGGCGATGAGGCCGTCCACAAAGGTAGTCTCACCCTTGACCCGCGGTCGGATCGCCTCGGTAGTCATGTCGCGACCGTCGATGATGGCGTAGCGAGTCAGCACTCGCAGCGCAGCCGCATAGCCCGCCATCTGGATGTCGGCGTCCTCGAAGACATTCTCGTCGCGGTAAAGGCCTTTGGCCTCCTGATTGAGTCCTGTCAAGGCGTTTACCTGGCTCTCGACTTCCTCCTGGATCTCCCACGCCAGATCGTCACGGGTCCTCTTAAAGGAGCCCTGGCGCTTTCGGCACACGAGCAGCACCGTGCCTTTGACATAGCTGCCCTCGCGCAGGGGGCTGTTCGTTTCGGTGACCACGTACCAGGCAGCCGTAACCTGCAACCCCGAGGCCCAGACTATATTAGCCATATCCGCCCAGATGGAGCCGGACTGGTGGGTGAACATGATAACCTGGATGCCGTTGTCAAGCATGCATTCGTTCATGCGCTTATAGGCGCCCACCATGCCATGTCGAAAATTCTCACCTTCGCCCTTGATGGCGAGGGAACGCCGACTATCCCAGATCCAATCGGCAAATTCAGGAGGAGGATTCTTACGCAGCCAGGCAATGAAAAAGTCGAGGATCTCCTCGTATTTCACCGCGTCGCCGTACGGAGGGTCACTGATGAATATGTCACTAAATGTCGAAAACATATCGGCTGGTGAACAATGTACCTCGTGTTTCGACGAAAGCGGAAAGGACGAGTAATCGTTATCGATGAAACCAATCAGCCGCGACAATGGCCTGCATCCATACTCGAAAAGAGTATTCAGCGCCTGATTGATGAAGGTTTGTTGAACATTGCCGCCACCGCCTCGATAGAGACGGTTCCAAACGGACAACTTGCTGCTCCAGTTCAGCACTTGAGTCAAGGCGGGATAGTCGGCTGCTATTGCGTTACGCCGAAGAAGACCGGCGACTAACAACTGCCGTGGATTGAACAGATGGTGCCAGTGGGTCCAGCCGCGCGTCTTAATGAGGTTAAGCCCTTCATACCGCGGTGGTCCACCTGGCTCGATCCGCAAATCGGGCACCCATCCCTTGGCCTGCCATTCGGCAAGGTTCTCGGCGATGTACTCCTCAACGATCTGTTCGCGCTTCAGGTCGTCGTCCGTAACAGACCGAAATTCGTAATCAACGCCCTTACCTTTCTTTTTCGGTCGAATCCACTGAACGCAGTAGAGACGCTCTTGGAAGATGTCGTTCGACCGGGGCTTGAAGTCGTTCTTTTCCCACAGGCGGATGCGGTTACCAACGGAGCCGTCGTCCTTAAAGTAGTCGCCACGCAGCGTCGAGATCTTGGTACGATATTCCGTGCCATCGACAATGTGAACGAGATATGCATCTTGGAACCGTCCATCTCTTTGGATGGTTCCCTTTGCTGCCGCTGCATAGTCATTATCTGACACGCCACTGCGAACAGAAACTGAATACCTTTTCTTAGTTGGAATGGGTTCCAACTCTACGATTGCGCGTACGTCATTGCTTACAACCCGCGAAGTCAATAACGGTAACAGCCAACCCGACTGTGGACAGCGCACTTCCAAACAGTAAAGGAATGCCTTTGGACGCCAGCCCTTGCCGTCGGTCTCGACGCTGAGCTTGTCGATCTCCGCCTGCACCCGGTGTACCAGGTCCTGCTGGTGCAGTGCCAGCTTCTCACGGCTCGTCTGGGAGCCGCCGACGATGTTGAACGCCCCCCAGGTGAGCATGCAGGCCACAGGGTTGAGGTCGGAGGCGTAGACATCGCAACCGACCCGCGCTGCCTCGAAGGGAATCTGGCCGGAACCGCAGAAGGTGTCGACTACGCGCGGCCGGTGACCGAAGCGCATGACGCCCAATTGCTCGACCAGTTCAGGGAACGATTGGGCATTCGTTCCTAAATGGGTGTTGACAGCATCCCAGATATGGTCGTGGACCGTGGCCATGACCTCCTCAGTTCGTCTTGCCTGCGCCACACGCTCGCGGTATGTCGACCTGGGCAATAACTGTGCTTCCAGCCGACGGCAATCCATTTCACTGAGATCTTCACGCCAGGAAATTCTCACCTTGGAATACTCTACCTCCGACCAGTCCACCGGCGCGGAGGCTGGCAAGATGCCTTCTGGTTCCACATAAAAATAGTCAGCGATACGAGCGATAGAAAGCGTGGATAGTATTTCTTTGGGCTTTGGGCGGTACTTCCAACGTATAACGAAGGACTCGTTGTCCATTGCCATAAGCTTCTCGAAGATCTCCAGGTCGAGGGATGGGTCATCTGTGGCAGGCATAAGGCAGCCGAGGATGCACGCCTTGGCGAGGATAAGCGGCTTTCGCCCCTTCCAGTAGCTGCCCAGGGCGGTCAGCGTCTTGCCCACGTTCGCCATCTGCTCCTTATAAGCCTCGGCGGAAAGTTTTTGAACTGGCAGCAAACGCTCGATGAGCGCCGGCGCATCCTTAAGGGAGAAAGGAATTACGTTATCAGTCATTAAGATTCCTTGAATAAAGGCAAATTAAACATCTCTTCTTGTTTTGGCCTGGGTCGGCGTTTCCTTCCGGGCGCTGGTTTCTCCCCGTCGGACAATGCATGAAACAGCGCACGTCGCCAACCACGATTGCTATCCTCAGGCAAGCCCGCTTCGGCAACGGTCATGGCAAAGAGCCACCAGCGCTCCTCTGGGCGCAGGGCAGCCCATTTGCTGCAAATGACGCGGATCTGCTCGGGGTTAGCGGTTTCCGCCGCCCATGCGAGTACACACAGCTCCTTTCCGAGAAGCCTGTCCACCAGATTGGTGCCTGTATGCCAGCGGCCCACACGGACATTGGTAGCCTTGAGACGGGTGTTGAACTCACGACGGGCAATGTCGGCTATTGCAGACCAGACCGGGCGCCTGAGGACCAACCGATCCTCATCGCGCGGAACGCCGGTCTCCTGGCCACGGTAGCCGTAGTCCTCGACAATCACAACGGACTCTTTCCTTGCAGCCGGGATCTCGATGCGAAAAACGTGTGCGCCGAACTTGTCCGGAGCACCGAAGTCGACGGTTTTGGGTTTCTCGGTCATTGCTCTACATCACCGGACTTTAGTTCCATGCCAAGCTTGGCGGCAAAATCCTTGAGGTCGTGCCCGGAGGCAAAATGGGCCTTGCGAAAGGTTAATGTCACCGGAGTTTCCGGCGTAAACTTCTCCAGCACCTTGTTGAGCAAGACCTCGATGAATGCTGCATCCACTTCAATCTCTCCCACGTTGACCGCGATCATGTGGTTGCCCTGGCCTACAGTGAGCACGATGCCCTCAAGAGTGGCGGACTTTTCAGCAGCCTGCTTCAAACCCTCAAAGGTCTTGGCGCGCGAGTCGAGTTTGCGTCCGGTTCGGGATATGAGGCGACCGGGCTTTCCCTCGTCGATCTGTACGCCCTTTTTCCCCTTGGCCGGGAAGCAGAACTCGGCCTTGGTTTCGATCCCATCTGCCTCGGCAAATGCGCGCAGCAGCACTTCCCCGTCACCCATGGGGATCGGGCCTTCGTAGACCGTGCCCTCACGGGGTTCGCTGCCGTCAAGGGTGTATCGGATCAACCCCTTGGGCACGACGAACAATTCGACATTACGCTTGCCGTCCTTTTCAGAGAGCTTGTTGCGCAGAACCAGCTTGTTGGACCAGGTTAACGTCTCGCCGGTCTCGTACTGGCCTGACGGATCATGCACCAGGAAGTTCACCCTCAACGCGGCAGTGGTGTAGGCCTGTTCCATGAGTTGGGGGCTGGACTCGCTGACCGGGGCGTCTTCGGCATAGTAAATTTTTGGCGCTGGACCGGCGTTCTGCGAATTGACGCGAAGGCGAACCCTGCCCTCGTCATCAGGTTCGGACTCGGCGATAACCTGAACTGAAGTCCGCTTCTTCTTCGGTTTTTTGGTGACATAACCGTTTCCGAGGTCTTCCCACAGCCCGCGGTTGCAGGCGATGGATTTGAGCTTATCCAGACCCTTGGGTGGCAGCCACGACATACCGGCCTGTTCAAAGTATCGGTCAGCCGCGTCGGTCCAGCGGGTGTCATCCTGATTCTCTGGCCAGAGGAGGTCCTGGGCCTTGTCTCTGATGGCACCGAACTCCTTCTCAACGTCGAGATAGAGCTTCAGCGGGTCGGATGTCAGCGTCTTTTCGATCTGCTCCTCACCGTTGAAGGGCTTGGTGGCGTCGCGGGTCATGTCCAGGGCTTTGTCGGCAAGCTGAGCTTGTTTACCCGCACGCTGGATCGGGAAGAGGACCTTGTCGAAAAGGCCGAGGATGGTGGAGTTGAAATCCTGTTCGTAGGCTTGCTGCTTCCGCTCGAGGTCTTCCCTCTGAGGGTGTCCTTGGGGAATGCGGCCGTCGGCCTTTTGCGCGGCGAAAAGCTGGCGCGCGGCTTTTTCCACGCTGCCCATGGCAGTTTTTTCTCCGGTAAGGACACAGAGATTATTCTTCTGGCTTAGTCCTTCAAAAAACTTCTGAACTTCCTCCGGGGGAATCTTCGAGTCCGGGCTAACCACCAGCAAGACACGCCCTTTGCGGACCCTGTCCGCAACATCTTCCAGCTTCGGCAGCGGCAGCACATCTTCGTAACATGTCTTACGCGTTGGTTTGAACATCTCCTTTAAGCGGTGCCGGATGAGTTCATCGATTTGGTTCTCAGGTGCATCGTGGGCAAGGCTTTGAAGGAGTTTGGTGAGGTTTTCCTGCCGATCAAAGTAATAGCGGCCTTCGGGCGTGTGATGCACATACCAGGCGACCTTCTCTAATTCTTCGAAGGCTGTCAGAAATTCGGACGGTTCCCGCAAAGGTGAAATAAGACATTCGACCATCTCCTCACGGGTAAGGCCTTTGACTGCATTGACTGCGGTGGAAAGGCTGGCACTGAGGAGCAGTGCGCCGATCTGGGTAGCCGCTTCCTTGCCGGTCTGGAGGTCTATTATTTGGGCATGAGCGGATTGCTGTGCATCCCAAAGATCTTTTGCTATGACATCGCGCATGCCGGAAAATTCGGTCAGCTTGTCGCGAACCTCCGCGATACTGAGGTCGAAGTGTTGGGGGCCGATAAGAAAAATGTCGTTTGCCTGGCGGTCCCACACCGACCTGAGGAGGCGTGAAACGAGTTCGATCAGACCGCGCGTCTGCTTGAACTGCTCATTCTCCTTGAACAGCGCAATGATATTTTTTAGCCGCGGGTGGAATGGATAGGTTGCGGAGATCTCATCGGAGATCGCTTCGGCGCCGCGGTTAGCAGTCTTGGACTTTGCGGCCTCCTCCAGCTTTCGACCGAAGGCTTCGGCAATGTCCCCGATTTCGGCCTCGTCGGGAAGAGATTTGAAGAGACGCTTGCGTAAAATATCGTAAATTTCATTGGCGGCGAGGTCGACCGGCGTGATGCTGCGTTCCTGGCGGCCGAGTTCAGCGCGTGCGTCCTGGAGGGCGCGATTGATGAGCCTTCCGCCAGTGTCGTAGGCCGCAGAGAGGTCGGAGATAACAACACATACGTTGTTCTTTTTACCAGCAGCCGTCAGTAGGTTCGCGAATGCGCGTGTGGCGATGTCGGCGACCGTGCCGTTACCCACTTTCTGGGTATCAAGGTAGTGGAAGTACGGTGGCATCTCATCAAGCAGGATGAGAACGGGCTGGTCCCCTTCGAAGAGTTTGATCCAGTCCTTTTCGTCCGGTGCCTTGGGACCGCTCGTCCAGAAGGCCTTGAATTGATCCCCCTTGCCGAGTTGGCTGGCGATCTCTCCCCAGAAGAAGCTGTCCGGATTGTTGCGGCCGTTGAAGGCCCCAATGGTGGCGCTTTTGAAAGCAGATGCGTTCGGCAACCCTGCGCAGTGCATTTTGCGCAGTTCCGGATGCTTGGCGAGTAAACCGAATCCGACCAGCAGGTGGGTTTTCCCTCCGCCCATGGCTTGTTTGAGATGAAAGACGGCCTGGGAAGAGGCTCCTGCCAGTCGGGCGATGCCCTCGCTGATCAGGTCCTGCATGCCCTGGGTGATATGCGTCTTCTCAAAGAAGTCTTCGCCACTTCCTTCGTCAGTGATCAACTCATCGAGCTGTTCGATCTGGTCGCTGAGCTTAATGGTCAGTGCATTCGGCTGTAGTTGGCAAGCGTCGCGAACCGTTTTCATTTCAATTGTCCTTTTTAGGGGTTATCTATTCTGGATAGGGGCGGACCATTCTTTAATATCCATAATCGTCAAAAGGGTCAAGTCCCCGTTTGACTCATGTTCTATTTTTTTTGCTTACCAGCACGTATAATTTACCCCGACCGCAGAAAGCCACGGCTTTAGCCGCGGATGAATGCCTTGATGGCCGGGATGTCGTGCCACTAAGTCCAGCAGTTCGCGAAGCGAATCTGCGGAACCAAGTGGCGCCACGGGATTGCCCGTGGGGCTCCACACAAATAGACGTAAAAAAGCTCCACAAACACTGGGCCGGTGGAGCTTTTGGAAAAACGATGTTTTTTGATTATGACAGGGCAAGGCATCCTCCTTGAAGGGTTGAACAATATTGAGGCTAAGTTACTTCTATCTCATTGATGTGTCAAGGGATAACGCTCTAATGAGCGGCGTTAGGCAAAAGGAGCGTTTCTCTCCAGGAGCGCTTTGCTTGAGGTAAGCGGCGGGGTAAACATGGCGCAGAGCGCATATTTAATGTCACACTCTGGGGGTTTGATGGCAACCCAGTATGGGAATTCCCAAAACGCCAATAAAAAAAGCCACTTAAAGGCTTATTTTATGTGGCTATACAAAATGATTCTAACCAATTTGTAGCCGCTTAATTAATTGACAGGACGAAGAGGCTGTCTAAATCTAGACCTAATGAAGAGAGATGAAGCTAACATTATATTTTTATTTCAGTAAGTTATAGTACAGTCTAAATTTAGACTTATATGTATTAATTTAGACATAACAGTCAATCCTTTTTCAGGACAATACTCCCACGTTTTCTTCATTTTCCTGCTTATCGGGGCAGGAAAAAAACTTAGAAGCATAACAACTTCCAGATCATCCTTTGTTTATCCATAGGAGGGTTGCCCTTCCCCTTTGTATGCAGAAAGAATCGTATTGTAAGCTCTTATTAGTCGATCGCCGATAACTCCAGACAGACGTTTGAAGAATATTAGCCCGATGGCTGGATATTTCTCAAATATATTATTCAGCTTGTCTGTTTCGATTTTGATCACTTTACTGGGTAGTTTGCATTCTGCGGTAGCCGTGTACACGTCACGATCGGCCAAGCTGGACCAGCCAAAAGCATCCCCCGGACTCATAGTAAAGTTTATGTGCCCCTCCTCTCCAATGGACAATCTTATCTCCCCTTGCTCAAGGAGATAAAAGTTATGTGCAGGGTCACCCTGTTTAAACAAAATATCGCCCTCACTATAAGATTCCGCCACCGATATTTTAAAAATCTCGTCAATAACCTCTACGCCCATTCCCTTGAAAAGATCGATTTCTTTAATAAACATGGCCACTCCTTTCTATTTAAAGATTAGAATAAAAAAAGGTTTCAACACTTTTATATCAGCCCCTGATCTACCCAATCTTTTCCAATACTCTGAAAATAATATCTATACTCAGGATAAGTATTATAAAATTCAGCACTATCAAAAAGGCAGTTGCAAGAAGGATTATCCTTTGGTTTTGATTCAGCCTCGTAACCCTTTTACGGATATCTTTTATAAAACCCCTCACCCCATCCTCTGCTTAATAAGCTTTTTTACAAAAATTTCTTCTCTCTCCATTTCTTCCAATCGGTCGGTGATATATTTTCTGGCCTCCTCATTCTGCGGTATAAAGATTTTCTCGAGAGCATTGACCCGGCGCTGTACCTTTTTTAGTTCCCGTGAAAGCATAAAGATGGATTTTGTAACAGTGGCATAGTTTGCAAGCAGTGTAAGCGTTTTGATGCATGTTTTCTTTGCAGTGTCATAGCTGCTGCTGGTTCCTAAAAAACCTGACAGCTTCTTCATCTTCTTGGGCTTAAGAATGAGGGCAGGCATTCTCAGCCCCATCAGTTTCGAAAAATCCACAGACATGAAATAGCTTCGTTTTTCGGAACAGCTCTTTAAGGAAAGCATATCTGACCCCATCTCAATTGCAGCAACTTTGTAATCGCTGTACAGTTCATCCAGTGCCCCCTGGAACTGCTCCTCAATCTTTTTTATAATGTTTATATTTTTAACTATTTCCATCACAAGAATCTCCCTTTTCTGATTTAAAAGATCAAAACCTTCATAGCCAAAGGACAGGTCCTCTTTTATTTTTCTTAAACTTGATTTAGTAAGTGGAACATCTATTTTCGGCATTTTTTAAACATCCCCCTTTTGGGGTATATAATATCTTTGAATATCCTCTTTTGAAATCCTGTAAAGCTCTTCCTCGGGCAGTATTGATAACATCTCCCAGCCAATGTCAAGGGTTGTCTCTATTGATCTGTTCTCATTGTATCCCTGGCTCAAAAACCTTTCTTCAAAGACATTTCCAAACCGCAGGTATATTTTATCCAGATCTGACAGCTCTTCTTCTCCTACTATTGCAGCAAGTGCTCTGATACGCTTCACCTTTGCATACGAGGCAAACAGTTGGGCAGCCACCTGAGCATGGTCTTTCCGTGTTCGGCCCTCACCAATGCCGTCCTTCATCAGGCGTGAAAGTGAGGGCAGGCCAGCAATAGGAGGATACACTCCCTTGTTGAACAATTCCCGCTCCAGCACTATCTGTCCCTCGGTTATATATCCGGTAAGATCCGGAACCGGATGGGAGATATCATCACTGGGCATTGTGAGAATGGGAAGCTGGGTGATGGACCCCTTCTTTCCTTGAATGCGACCGGCACGCTCATATATGGAGGCGAGATCACTATAGAGATATCCGGGATATCCCTTTCTTGAAGGGATTTCACCTCTCGAACTTGAGAGTTCTCTGAGAGATTCGCAATAGTTGGTCATATCTGTCAGAATAACCAGGACATGCATCTCCTCAGTGAAGGCAAGATATTCTGCAAGAGTTAATGCCACCCTCGGGGTTATCAGGCGTTCAATGGATGGTGCATCAGCAAGACTGAGAAAAATGGCAGAGTTAGGAAGAACACCACTTTCCTCAAGTGAATCTATAAAAAATCTGGCGATATCAAACTTTACACCCATTGCAACAAAAATGACGGTAAATTCCTCATGGGCGGTAAGGAGTCGTGCCTGCCGGGCTATCTGTGCAGCAATTCGATTATGCGGCATTCCACTTCCAGAAAATATTGGAAGCTTCTGTCCGCGTATAAGCGTATTCATTCCATCAATAGCAGAAATTCCAGTCTGAATGAAATCTCTCGGGTATTCTCTGGTATAGGGGTTTATAGGAAGACCATTTACATTCATCATCAAATCAGATATGACCTGTGGGGCCCCGTCTATTGGTCTGCCCAATCCATCATAAACACGCCCCAGCATCTCACGATGCGCAGGTATTTCGAGAGGCTTTCCGATAAAGGTATTCCTGGTGCCTTTAATGGAAAGCCCGGTGGTTCCTTCAAAAACCTGTACAACTGCCATCTCCTCGTTTACTTCCAATGTCTGCCCGGTCCTTATCTCTCCCGAACCGTTCCTTATCTCAACTAAATCGCCGTAGCCGACACCCTTTACTCCCTGCACAAAGAGGAGCGGCCCGCTGATGCCTGACAGGTTAGTGTATTCCAGTTCAGCTTTCATATTTATATATCTTTCTTGCCAGATTCCCCCTTTGAAAAATCAGGTGTGTGGGGAATATTAACCCCTTCCTTTAGCGAATTAAGTTTAGAGTCAAGCCTTTGAATAAAAGCATCAATCTTCTCAGTTTCATCGTTACCTATCTCTGATTTTAACCTGACCATTTCCGGCACAGCATCAAGAGACAGCAGCTTTCTTAGGTCAAGACCAGCTGATAAAAGCTCCTTGCCCTTTCTAAAAAAACACATAATCGCTTTCAGGAGCTTTATCTGCTTGTCAGGACTGCAATACATATCCTTGGGATCAAATGAATTCTGTTGCAGGAATGCATTCTTAATGATCTCAGCGCAGAAAAGGATGAATCGCTGACTCACAGGCAATGCATCGGGACCAACAAGCTTAACTATCTGTTGAAGCCTGGTATCCTCCAGCAATATATTTATTGCATCATTTCGCAGCGCGATCCACTCACTTTCAAGTTCACTCCACCATTCTTGAATCTCATTAAGATATTCTGTATAGCTATCTATCCAGCTTATTGAAGGATAGTGCCGTGCATCTGCAAGAATCTTGTCAAGGGCCCAGAAACATCGTATAAATCTGGTAGTGTGCTGTGTAACAGGCTCTGAGAAATCACCACCAGGCGGAGACACGGCTCCGATAATTGTTATGCTGCCTTCCTCATTCGATAGTGTCTCTACAAGGCCTGCCCTTTCATAGAATTCTGCAAGCCTGGTTGCAAGATACGGTGGGAAGCCCTCCTCTGCAGGCATATCTCCTAATCTGCTTGACAGCTCTCGAAGTGCTTCAGCCCAGCGTGAGGTAGAATCCGCCATGACTGCAACGCTGTAACCCATATCTCTGTAATACTCTGCAATAGTAACGCCAGTATAAATACTTACCTCCCGTGCAGGAACAGGCATATTCGATGTATTGCCAATCATGACCGTTCTTTCCATTAGCGGCCTTCCGGTTCTCTCATCAACAAGCCGCGGAAAATCGGTTAATACCTCTGTCATCTCGTTGCCTCTCTCACCACATCCAATATACACAATAATATCTGCGTTGCACCACTTTGCAAGAGCATGCTGAGTCATAGTCTTACCGGTCCCAAACCCTCCGGGAATTGCAGCGGTGCCGCCTCTGGCAATAGGGAAAAAGGTATCAAGTATTCTTTGCCCGGTAATGAGAGGTGTTACTGGGTTTTTTTTGTTTTTAAATGGACGCGGCTTTCGAACAGGCCAGTAATCGGCAAGTTTTCCATTATAGATCTTTTTGCCCTGATCAATTGTGTATATAGGATCTTCTATTGAATATCCTCCGGCCTCAGCAATAAATTCAACCTTTCCTGCGATTCCCGGTGGCACAATTGTTTTATGAAGAACTAATTCAGTTTCTTGCAGCACTCCAATTACAGATCCTTCTTTTACGACATCCCCCTCCTTGACAGTCGGTTTAAAATCCCACTTCTTTTCAGGATCCAGGGGGGCTATCTTTATCCCTTTTTTAATATAACATTTGTCTGCAATTCCCATGAGGATGTGGTTTTCACAGCGCTCTGCAATTCCCATGAGAGGGCGCTGGATACCATCATAAATGTTTGCAATCAGTCCAGGACCTAACAAAACAGATAATGGTCTTCCAAAAGATAGTACCTCATCTCCTGGCTTCAGACCTGTATTATCCTCGTACACCTGTATAATGGCGAGATCCTCCTCAAGCCTTATAACCTCCCCGATAAGCCTGTCAGGTCCAACCTCTGCAATATCAAACATGCTGATTTCTGCTAAGTCCTTAGCCTTAACAATAGGACCATTAACGCTTATAATTCTTCCTGTTATAGCTGACTCTTTCACCTTTGCCTCTTTAGCTTCTTGACCAGCATATAATTAGAATTTTGTCTCCACTTTCCTATCCACTAAATTATCGGGCTTTCAATTTCACTTGGTTAGTTGGTTATTAATAATGTTTCTTTCAGAGAGAATTTTTGTAACCTCTTTCCGTATCTCATCGTATTTTCTATACACAATTCTCTCAATGGTGCTGTTGTAATAGAGACCTCTTTCTTTATCAATAACAATAGCCCCCCCTTGAGTTATCCCTTTATCTACAGCTATACTGATATTCGGTGAATGCCCTGCTTTCTGCATTATAGTCTCTTTAATATTTATGCCCTCCAGTCCCATATCCTCCTCTGAGATGTAAACCAGAGCCTCCCCTCCCTTGATTTGTGAAAGCGATTCATCCATTGCATCCAGTAAAAATTCTTTATATCTATCTTTGCCACTACTTCTCAGTTCACAGATCGCCTCTTCAATCATGGTTGCAATAAAATCTTCTATAATGCGCAACTGCAGCTTCTTTTTCTCAATGAGTGCCCTGTTTCTAATCTTTGAAAGCTCTTGATCAATTTTACTGCCGGTCTCATCATTGATCTTCTTTTTTAATTCTTCTATATCTGAGATATAGCTCTTCTCCAGCTTGCTTATCTCATCGTCAGCACGCTGCATAATAACACTTTTTTTGTGGGCAGAATTCTCTCTGAGTGAGTTTATCAGTGCTGTCTCATCCCTATTTGTTTTCAAAGTATTGTCTTCCATTTTTCAGTTACTCAAATGGATATTCCCAATGCTTCAGTAATATAATTGAGTATTGACGTGCTAAAACCCCTTGAGTCATCAATGCCGGGTATTTCAATGATCACCGGTGTGACCGAGTTTAAATTGACACTGTAAATCTTTTCCGGTATCTCTTCAGCCAGCTCCCGGGTAATAACTATTACCCCTGCATCGCCTCTTTTTAGAAGTTCATTAAGGTGTATATCTACACTTTCCCTATCTGCAACCCTTCCTTCGACCCCGGCAAGCCGAAGGGCAGTAACCGTATGGATATCTCCCAGTATATATATTTTTTCCATAAACTTTAAATCTTGGTCAGGATCATAATTGCAACAATCAGCCCATAAATGGCTATTCCTTCCGCCAGCCCGAGAAAGATCAGGGCCCTGCCTCCTAGCTCCGGCTTTTCACTCATAGCGCCAAGAGCTGCGGAACCGATCCTTCCAAGCGCATAACTACTCGCCAAACAGGATAAACCAACCGCTCCCATTGCCGCAATAAAGGCAAATGCCAGGCCATCCCCGCTTAACACCGCCTCTGAAGAAATTTTTTCTTTCTCTGCTGTTGACGGTCTGTCTTCTGCCTGCAGCTCAGCCTGTGAAAGCATGAAAAAGGCAGCAGTCAGACCCACAATAAAAAACAATACCCCGGATGATGCTATTTTTTTAATCATAATACTCCTCCATTATAGGACTACTATTTTCTTAGTGAAAAGGGGGTAAAGGCACTACCGTCACCCTTAAAAAACTTTCCAAAAAATTCATAGTATTCCAGTCTCATTGACTGTATCCCGCAGATAAGTCCTTCAAGTAAAATAATAAATATATTCCCCACTATAAGTACCATCAACGCAGCCATTGTTGTGATATCGGGATTTATAATACGTGCAAGTGTATAGATTGCGATACTGAGCCCCGCATGACTGAGTGCAAAAGCACCAGCCCTGATAAATGAAATGGTATTTCCAAAAAAACCTGAAAGCATCTCAATTATCTCTATAAGTGTTTCTACAACATATTCTAAGACCCCATGGGGGAAGGGATGCTTATTACCCAGAAAAAAGAATCCCAGTATATTTCTCATCGAAAAGATGCATAGTGGAACAATGATAAAGGCAATAAGCTCTGACGTTACAGGGTATACCCCTGTTTTAATATAACGAACAAACAGAAATATTAACCCTGCATAGATCATAAGCCCGACCAGTCCCCGTGCCCCAAAAAGGGCATCGCTATAGTCTCTCATCAGGAGACCGTTTATGATGTTTAAAAGAATACCTACTGTTATAAAGGCCACTCCCATCATTATCACAGCAAAAAAGAGAGACATTATGTTCTCCATAGGATGAAACCACAGCGCAGGTAGTATGTGTTCATTGCTAAAGAGGCTTCCATAGAAAAACCCGAAAACTGCAGCAGAAACTCCACAAAGTTGTAGAATACTGCCTGCATCAGCAATAAAACTTTCTTCTTTCTTTCTCCTTCTGGCAATCAGCTTCATAACAAGCCCTGCAAGTGCAAGTACAAACCCCTGCCCAACGTCCCCGAACATTACTCCAAACATAAGGACATAGGTGATGGCTG
>Ga0233415_10000377_pt1 | contig 21560 bp, 25 predicted proteins | sample Na_anoxic_12_MG_FD_188631 | JGI IMG/M metagenome (GOLD analysis project Ga0233415, IMG submission 188631) | Seawater microbial communities from Saanich Inlet, British Columbia, Canada - Na_anoxic_12_MG | ecosystem: Environmental > Aquatic > Marine > Inlet | place: Canada: British Columbia... | reverse complement strand
GGATATTCTTCTAAGGATGTAATTAAATACTTATTACAATTTACTCATACATGGTCTTATTTTTCTCTATCTTTGTTCTTTATTAATAATTATTCAGAATTATTAAAACAACATTCACTTTATGATCTATTGTATCAATATGTTAATAGTGATATTAGAGAGAGAAAATCCACATTAATTAATGATATTCATGACAAAATATTTATAATTTAAATTATTATTTATTAATTTAAATTATTATTTATTAATTTAAATTATTATTGATTAATTTAATGTTTTTTTCCACTGCGTCTCTTACCCTTACCTTTAGCGGTTCTCTTCTTGTGGGACTTCTTGTGGGACTTCTTGTGAGACTTCTTGTGGGTCTTCTTGTGGGTCTTTCCGTGAACAGCAGCATCTGTTTTCTTGTAAGTCTTACCTGCAGCCTTTAATACATCTTTTAACATAACCTTTCCATCCTTTGACTTACTTTTCATTTCAGTCATTGTTTTCTTAACGTGTTCTCTCCATGCATTTGCCATGATATATACTTGATATATATTTTAAAATTGAACCAAATTAATAATTACTTATTTTAATTATTCAATATGACTAAACTTATTTTTACGCGTTTCTTATATATATTTGATGAAGTATGTTTATCACTACTTTCCTCACTTGTAAAAAAAAAATCTATTGATGAAGCATATTTCTGGGCATCAGAAATATATTTATCAGGATTTATTCAGCAATCATGGCAATTAATTTGGTTCATATATTTTGATTTCTATTATATTAATTCACCATACTTTTATAAATACATTATTAAAAAACAGTCTCAAAATGATATGAAAGGATTATTATCTGTTATTAAAAATATATACAAATTAAAGCCTTCTAGTCAGATATTTATTACAAGACAGTACAATTCATCAATTAAAGAAATCAATCATATTTTTAAAGGAAAAAAACCCAATTGGCTTAAACCATATCCTCTAAAATATCATGGCTTCTTGCGATTTTTAGACAAAAAATTATATCATTATGCAGTATCATCATTACCCGATTTAATTGATGATGAATTTATTACAACTATTAAACAATATTTTAAAATTACTGATGATGATATTTCAGTAAACTTTGATAATACATTAAATATCACTGAATATGATAATAATATTCACAAAGTATGGTCTATTATTTCATTATATATATTTAATCCTGATTACAGTAAGAAACAACCTATTTATACAACAATAACTAAAAATGAATATGATGCAATAATTGATCACGATACATCACCTATTCCATTATCTCCCAAGTATAATAATCCACAAATATACAAAACATTAGAATATAAACGAAAATATCATATAGATCCATTTGTTTCTTCATTTCATCTATTGCGAGACTCGGTAGATAATATATGCAATGAAATGTGGTATAGTTGGGAATATCATGCTTACTCTACTCCCATATGGAAAGAAAGATTTGATAAATATAAAATTATAATTAATTCTGATAAAAGGAAAATTGAATTTATGGATGATGATGAAATTGAATTGTTCTATGAAACATATTGCTATGACCCCGACGAACAGTCTACAGAAACACAAAATAAAGCATTATCAGTCATTTCAGATAATAATTGGAATAAATGGTATAATAATTTATTTACTGATAATTCATTGTTTGAATTTAATAATGATTTTAAGTTTTCATATTAAAAAAAATTGATTGTAATATAAAAACATATTTTTATTATATTATAATTAAAGCAACATGGTTAAAAATCAAGGCGGTAATAAATCTAAGAAGATGGGACGAAAGTTCCTTTCAGCTCCGGTTGATAAAAGAGTTCGTTTAGCTGAAGAAGAAGGCGAAATATATGCTTCTGTTACTAAGTTACTTGGTAATGGTATGTTCTATGCAGTCGATCCTGAAGGAAAGGAGAAACTAGTTGTTATGAGAAATAAGTTTAGAGGAAGAGGTAAACGTGATAATTCAGTTACTGTTGGAGGCTGGGTTCTTATTGGAGTAAGGGACTTTGAATCTTCAGCAAAACCTAAACACGATCTATTAGAAGTATATAATGATAGTGAAAAAACAAAACTAAAAAATTCTGGAAACCCTATATTTGGTAAATTAAAAAATGATCAGGATAAAAATAGTGATAATGAAGACGATGAAGACTTCGTATTTAGTACTAGAGAAACCGAACAATATCAAGAATTGTCTGAACAAATTGAAAATATGGAACACACTACAAATAATGTTGTCGTTATGGATACAGGAGAAGATGTCGACATTGATGATATTTAATCATTATTTGATATATCACACATGCTATTTAATATAGCTTGGTTTATAGCTTCTTCTTCACTCATATTTATATATGAATGAGGTATTACATTATTTAATTGATTTCTTCCATATGGATGTGATAAATTTATATTAATATTTCTTCCATATGGATTATTTATCTGTTGAACCATATTTAATGATTCTAATAATGCATTTCTTGATTCTTGTATATTAAAAACATCCTCATAATCCTCATTTTTTATTTCCTTACTATCTAATTTTACTCTACATACTGGACATTCTGCATTTTGTTTTTCTAACCATTCCTTTATCGATTCTGGCGTATAACCATGCTTACATGGTAATATAGTTACACTTTGTCTTGTCTTGAATTTCTCTTGTGTTATTGGACAATATTCATTCTTACATACATTTTTTCTATACTGAATCGTTTTTAAACATTTCTTTCCATCATCGGATATTACATTCTTAAATTTATTCTCATCATTTAAACTACCATTTATTATATTATTTACTGACTGATTTTGCAGTAACATATTAGATAAATAATTCCTTTCTAATAACTGTCTAAAATAAATATCACCAGCAGCATTCAAATCATTACTACTTAAATCTATACTTGTCGTATCAAATAAAGTATTTAAACTTAGATCTTGAAATATATTCATATTATTACATAACGATATTAATATATTTTTAAACTTTTTACTATTTGATTAATTCTTCTAGAATTACATATCTTTTCTTATTTAAACTTTCAACTAATACATTCCATGGTGTAAATTGTTCTAGACTTCCAATACCATCATCCGTAAATGTATTTAATAATTGAGGACTATTACCCGACATCATACTATATCCTTCATGATAAGATAGGACTGGAAATCCATCTGTATTTCTAAGATTCCAAAATATAATATGTGGTACTTTGTAACCAACGCCACAAATTTTTACACCAGCTTCATGGTATTTCTGTTCTAGATTTTCTCTAACACTTCCATATCCATGAGTTGAACCGCCATCAAATTGCATATCCGAAAATACACATAATGTCAATTCATTTACATCACTTGCTGACATTTTTGTTTCTACTATTCCATCTAAAATCATATTCATTGCACTATAAAAATTTGTATTCATTCCCCAAGGCATATTTCTCATTTTTTTTACCATTCCACAAAAATCATCTTTTTCATCATCTAAATTTATCCATTCTGGTTTAGAATTAAATGTCATTACTCTTCGCCCAAGAGAAGATTTTTCAGCGACCCGACATCCTAACCCTAATGCCGAATATAATGGATGTGCATCGTCACATTCCATTGATCCTGATGTATCAACCATTGCAATCATATTTTTTAATACCCCAGTATATTTACTATTATCTTTCCAGGATTCATTAATAATATCTCTATCATCATCATCATTACAATATATGGCTTGTTTTACATAATCTATCATCCCTACATTTTTTCCTTTCATTGTTTTAACACCTGATTTAACCTCTTCCATATAGTTCAACAAATTATTTTTACATACCTCTCTATCTTGATCGCCACCCTTCAAGAACGCATTTTTCTGTTTTATCATGGTTACACTTGTTACTTTATTAAAATCTATTGTTCTCCACATTTTTGAACATTGTTTTATTTGAATTGTATCAACATATTTATTTAATTTACTTACCATTTTTCTATATAATGTTTGTGCTTTACTAGTAGCCTTATCACTCCACCCATATTTCTCATATACTTTATAAAAATCCTTTGCTAATCTTTTATGAATCCATCCAAATTTCTTACTACCTTCTCTAGGAATCCATTTACAAAGTAAAGAACAAGATTTATTTTGTTTCATTAATGACATATCCTTTACCAACTGACTATTAATTATTTGTACCATTTCAATTGGACAATATTGCAATTCATTAAATAAATATTTCATATCTTTCCAACTACCAAATCTAATATCTTCCTTTTCATATCCAACAAAATATTTCATCATTTCTACGCATAAATTTGTATCAATCTTCATTAATTCTTTTAATACTGAAAAACTTAATGCATACTCCCCCTTTCCTTCTTCAATATCTCTAGTTTGTCCTAACATTTTGATCAAAACCTTTTTCTCGTTAATATTTCCATTCTCAAAACACTCACAGAACCTTTTCGCAATTCTTGCTCTCGAATCTTCATTATTGCATCTTACTAATTGAAAACTTATTTGTAATATCTTTTCTTGTTGAATTTGTGACCATGTATATTCAATATGATTTTTTTCACCATATTGAATAGAATTTTTCATGTCCAATGCTGATATTAACTCACTCATATAATATAATAATAACATTGCCTTTAAACTACTTAGTTATTATATTATTCCATAATATTATTTTTTTCTTCTAGTCTTACCTTTTACAATGTTAAATTTTATCCTTTTTGTATCTTTTACACCTATTTTTTTATCATCTTCTGTAAATAATATATATAGATTATTTACATCCTGTAAACAATTTATTGAATCTGTCAGTCGATAATCATCTATATTTTTTAAACTATTCATGAAATCATAACTATCTGTATTCTTAAGAAAGTATTTCAAATCGTCGTTTTTCAAGGAAAAATTATAAATTAATATTGATATTAATTTGTATTTTATTTTATCTAATTTATCATTACCTTTTATAATTTTAATTAACTCCTCCTTTTTTATTACATTTGAGTTACTTAATTCTATTTGTTTTTCACTTATTTTTTCCAACTCATTTCGTTTATTTGTGTATAAAAATGTCACCTTTATATTATTTACTTCTACTTCGTTAAACATACTATACTCTTTATCTTCTTCTTCAAAATCTTTTATCCATTCTTCATCAAATAATGAATCTTCCTCTGTCATTACATATTTTCTATATTTATTCATAACCATTTTAACTAATTATATTCATCATCTTCTAAATCTTCATCATTCTCTTCTTCTTCTGTTTCGCTTATATCAAATTGCTTACAATATTCATCATATTTTCTGGATTGTTCTTCGGCCCATGCAAAAGAATCTAATTCACCGGTCTCTTCATAATGTCTTATTGATTCAGCTCTATCTCTCTCATAAATAACATTCAGTCTTCTATTAAATTTATCCATTTCTATCTCTTCTTCGTAATTTGCTATATTCTCCAATTGTCTTGCAGTAAATGTTTCATCCCAACTATTATACCAATCTACACCATTTTTACTATATTCGGTTTTTCCATGCGGTATTATAATACATGATGCCGTTGTAGTACTTAAATAATGCTTATATTTATCACTGGGCTTTTGTGCTCTTAAAAACATAGGTCCTTTCCAATATGGCCCATTCCAATTATTTGGATCGTTAATATTAATCACTTTCTGTTGTTCTTCTTTTACTTTATTTATTTTATTTAACCAATCTGATTTGATTGGTTTTAATACCAATTCTTCTTCTTTAATCTCCTCCTTTTTAACCTCTTCTTCTTTAATCTCCTCCTTTTTAATCTCTTTCTTTTCTTCTATCACCACATTATCCTTTGTTGGTTTTACCATTGGACTATATTCTACTTTACTTACATTTTCCTTTTTTTTACCTCTACCACCCCTTTTTCTTTTTTCAGGTTTTTCATTACTAGAAAATGCATTCTCTTTAATAATATCAAATCTACCCATATGTATCTACTTATATCTAGCTAAGCTGTATATTATTGTATATACATGTAACTATTTATTTTCTTATATCATTTTAAAATATTATTTATTATGTTTAAAAAAATACTTAAATATAAAAAAAGTATTAAAACTGGAAGGTGGGTGCCGTTAAAGACTACTTCTTATTTCCTAACAGCTACAGTATAGTGAATCTCTTAGTATAATTAAACAAATAAATTATTCAATATATATATATTACAGGAAATAGCATCAGAATAATTTTATATTAAAAAAAATTGATACTGATTAAATAATAGAATAATATGTATCAAATGCAAAACAATAAAAATGAGTGTATATACTCAGATTTGGAAAATCCTTCTATCTGTATTCCTCGCGTGTTTAACACTATTAATGTTTCTTCTATTTCAAATATTTTCCAGAATAAATTAAATCTAGGGAAAATTAAAAAAATAGATATGATAAAGACCAGTGACCCTAAGTTTAAAAAAGTATTTATTCATTTTCATTTGTGGAATGATAATGATAATACACAATCAATTAAAAAAAAAATATTGGAAGGCACAGTTGTAAAAATTGTATATGATTATCCATGGTTTTGGAAATGCTCTTTAAGCAAATCAATTTCAAATTAAACAAATTTTATTATAAATTTTTTTAATTTAAACAAAATATATCAAACTAATGTATGAATATTGGATCATTAACTCTAATAAATAATAAAAATAATTATACTATACAGGATAATAGTGATAATAGTTATTATAATTTTTTAATAGATTCTTTTACACTTCCTTTTAAAGGCAATTTTTACGCATCGAATGTTTGCAATTTAGAACAATTTATAGAGACAAATAGTTTTTCTATTCTAACTGCAAATAAACTCCTTTTCTCTCTTTATAATCAAATACATCATTTGCAACAATATAGTATTGCTATATCATTTATTAATATTACAGATATTCTAGTCATAGATGGTATTAATTTTTATTTTTGCAATTGTGATAAATTATATCCAATTGTAAGAAATAATATTACTATTACAGATGTATACGACAAAAAAAACATGTTCTTATCTCCTGAATTTAAAAGTAATGATAAATTACCATTTATAACTAATTCAAACTCATATATTTATAGTTTAGCTCTTATTGTTTTATATTGTATAAAACAAACAAATAGTAAATTTATTCATTGTACAAATAAGGAAATATTAGACCACTATAAATCTACGAAATTATATTCAATATTATCATTAGCCTTAATTAATAATCCGGAGAAAAGAACATTTGTCATTTTTTAATTTCTAATCATAATTTATATGTCACTCGTTACTTTAAAAAAAAAATCAAGAAATAACAGAAGATTTGCTCCTATATCTGGTAGAGGAACTAATGGGTTCTCATTGAATGGTGGCCATAGAAATATTGGTTCAGTAGGACAATTTAGAATGATTTCAAATACCACAAGAACACCATATAGAGGTGTTGCCCCTATGGGAAATGGTGGTAATAATGGTAAATATTATAACAATCCATTAAATTCTGGTAGTTGCTGTACAAATGACAATAAAATTATTAAAAATTCATCATTAAATACTGCTGGTATGATAGATACAAAATATAAATGGACAAAGAGTAAATATCCTAATTTTTGGGTTCAAGAAGATGATAATAGTTATAGACTTACTCGTGATCAAGCCACCTATATTAGTAATTTAACAAAAAAATACGGCTCTTGTGTTTTCACTAATGTACAATCTAATGGTAATTGCGGCACAACTGTTGAAGTTACTAATGACCCAAATACACCTCCACCTGTACCATGTACTGGTAATAAAAATGTTTGCTCCTATTATATTGGTACTAAAAAATATATTCGCATGAAATATGCCAAGAACTTCAATCAACCAGCTATGTCACAAGGACAATATATTCGTACTGGAGGAACACAGAAATATAATCCTATTTGTGATAATAAACAGCCCTTCCCAATGAATTTACATCATTCTACTAGATCGCAATTTAATAGTTCTCGTATTGGATCCCAAGCCAAAAGTGATGCAGAAGTAGGATTTGTTGGTTGTCAAGTTAATTATTTAACATGGCAGGACGCACAAGACGACGGTGCTCTTCCTAGTAATTGGAAACCCGGACAACCTGACTCTACTTCTAGTGCTGAGTATAGGATGAATTTACCATAAAAAAATATCTTTTATTACTTACTTTAAATATACTAATTAATAAACCTCTTCTCTATGTATCATCCCCCTATTTAAAAACCTATTTCCTTGACTCACGTGCGATGTCTCATAATCTCTTACGCGACATTTTGTCAATGATCCTTGAGAATTACTCCATATTATGTATTTTATTTGGAGTGATTTCATTACTGCACAACATTGTGAACAAGGCGCTGAGTCTTTAAATTTCTCCCCATGCTTGTCTTTTCTTACGACGTATAGGCTTACCTTCCCATAAAAAGCACGACCGTGTATTCCGCCCGGACACCTGCAAGGTCTTCTTCTTATTAATTCGCCTATCCAACTTTCTCATTACATCTACTTCTGCATGACAACTGCATGTATTATCTAGAAATCCGTCACTCGACTGACATCTATCCGAGTTATATCCTCGCTCTATAATACGACCACCTACCACTGCAACACATCCGTGCTGATGGTATTTCATATTTGACTTATCTGCCTCACTCATCGCAAGAGTAGCAAATCTCTCATCACGGCTCGTCACCGTACACAACAATCTCTGATTAAACGGATGCATTATTACTTTTGGAAGAAATCTGTTTTCTAGTTATGCATTGAACCTATTCATTTAAAATACTTCAATTTTCTTTTTAATTTAAATTTAAAGGTTATTTACTTATTACTGTATAACTAAAATGGCTATCGATAATTATACAAACACATCACCATATATACTTAAAATTTATGTTCCTATGGAACAATCTACATTACGCGCATATTATAGAGATAGAATTGATCAACATAACTCAAAAATTAATGACCCATTTCATGATTCCGGATTTGATTTAGCCTTTCCGAAAAACTTGACATTTTCTAAAAAAATATCTAATAAGGTTCCATTAAATATTCATGCAGCTATGTGGTCTGGTAATATTCCACAAGGATATTATTTATATCCTCGCTCTTCTATTAGTAAAACTCCAATGAGACTTGCAAATTCTACGGGAATTATTGATAAAGGATATAGAGGCCCATTAACTACTATGATCGATATTATTGATTATCAACTTTCTAATTATTCAATTAATGCGTTAGATAGATATTTTCAAATATGTCATCCATCACTAAATTTTTTTAAAGTTATTATGGTAGATAATTTAGATGATTTAGGAATCACTGAGAGAGGTGCGGGAGGATTTGGATCTACAGGTTAATTAATTATTATCTGTATATAAATTATAAAATGGTTAAAACAAGAACTATGAAAAGACACAGTCTGTCAAGAAAAAGATCATATGCTAAACGCGTAAGAGCTTCACCATGCCGTGGAAAGGGTCCTGCTGCATGCCGTGGTAGATCTGGTTGCAAATATACAAAAGGAAAGAAAAGAAGCTTTTGTCGCAAATCCAGAAATACAAAGAGAATGAGAGGTGGTACTACACACTATAATGGTAAAATGTCCCAACCCACTCGTGCTGCAGTTAATGCTTAAATTAAATTAAATTATTAATAATAAAATTATATTTATTATTAATCTATCTCTTACATTTTCTTAATAACTTATAACTCGATAATAGTATTGATATTCCAATTATTACAAAGGATAATTGTTCACATTTTGCACGAGTCATGTCTTTATAAATGTATTTTTTAAATAATGGTAATAAAAATTCTTTTGTGTCTTTATTTCTCTCGTCATATCCAGGAGTAAGTGCAGTTAATGGACATTTATCAAATATTAACCATAATATTGGTATGATCATAGGAAACCATAATACTTTATATAATAACCTATTTGGTAATAAAGGCATTAATATTATAAAAATTGGTATTAACCAATGTATAAACCAAAATATATTCATTATAATATTTATTCATATATTAATTTACATTTTTTTTAACATTTTTTTTGCTTTATTTGCAATTTTTTTATATGTTTTTCTAGAGTGACGCGGTTTTGATTTCTTATATGTAGATTTAGCATTCCCCCATTGCCGTGCTCTTACATATGCTGAATTTATACCTTTTTTATTAATTTTACATGTCCCTTTATTACAAATTGGAAAACTTTTATTAGGGCCTAAAAAACATTTTTTTCCGCATTTTTTTAACATAGTCATTCTCTCACTTCTTTTTGGACTTAGTTTAGCCCAACCTTTGGTTTTATAATTTTTTATTGTTTTCATTATACATTTAACCTATAAAATAATAATATTATTTATAAACATATGGATATTGATTTATCAAATAATAATATTTCAATAACACTTGATAATACAGACGACAATTCTATTGAAAATAGTTATATGCCATTACCTGATCGCGCCCAAGAATTGATGTTTGATCCCGCTGACCCCCATCTACATGATGTTGTTCCGTGGTTACAGCGATTTCAATTATTTATTAAAGAAGAATACCAACTTCCGTTAAATGCATCATTAGTCGAATCGCTACAAGATTGGTTTTCTAAACAAACTCCAGATACATTTTACAAAACTAACACTCCCGCGCCTTGGGTTATTGATAATCTTCAGAATGTATTTAAGAATACTAATGAACATGACAGAGAATATATAGATAAACTTGTTTTACTAATGAGTAATGAATGGGATAAAGGTACACATTTTGAACCAACCTGTATAAATGTTAAAAATTTTGCAGATATTATGAGTAAGCCACTTACTATATATAATGTTAATACTTCCTTACCACAGTCTTCCCGCGCACAGTCCCCTGTTAGTATAGGAGTCAATGACACGGATCGTCTGTGCCCACCAACCCTCCCGATAATACTAATATCGATGAATCCAATACAAAATATAAACCATCACCAGTTGTATCACCTGAATCAGTTAGATCAGTTAGATCTAATATTGATATTTATCAATCGTCACCAGTTGTATCACCTGAATCAGTTGGATCGGCTAGATATAATAACATAACTCCAGCTGACACTAGACATACACATCTTGCAACAACGGCTGCTCCTATGTATATTCCTACTAAAACGAATATACATGATGTTCAATATGAATATAAAAAACCTATTTATGACTCAAATAGTGATAGTGGTGGAGAAGAATTAAAGGGTAAATTAAAGACCATAGAAGAAGAATGTGAAAATATAGAGAGATATACAACAAATAAAAAATACAACTCAAAAAAAAAAATGGTTATATTAAACTCTAATATAGATATTTCTGAAGAAGACTCTACAACAAGCGATACTAAATATACAGAGCATAATAGTAATGATAAAAAACTACAAACATGGAATGATAGTTTGGTTAATTTAGTAAATAAAGATATAACAAACTCTCAATTGGTGGGTATATTATCAAGATTAGAAATTAACTGGCATGATATAGATGATATTAAAAAATTTGTAAATGATACTTTTTCTACAAATTTAGTCTCTTTAACATCTACTCATCTGGATATTATTGCTAGTTATTTAAACAGTCAGAAAATGCTTTACACTGAATCTAGTTACTATACATCCACATGGTTAAATTATTTAATGATTCCTACTATATTAATATCTGCAACAGCATCAGTATTAAGTGGCGCGGAAGAGAGAATTCCTAACGCCCAGTTTATTATATCATGTATTACCGCATTCAGTGCATTTCTTTTATCAATTATAAATTATTTAAAGTTAGATGCAGCATCAGAAGCACATAAAATTTCTGCTCATCAATATGATAAATTACAAAGCCATATTATGTTTTTTTCGGGTAAATCACTATTATTTAGTTCTGCTGCATTTAATTTTAATACAAGACCAGAAAGGGAACAAAAAAAAATGTTAGAAGCAAAACAGAATGTTAGAAAACGAATAGAAGAAGGTGTAAAAACAAATATAACGGAATTGGAAGAATTTAAAAATAAATTCAAAAAAGATAAACAAAAATTAATGACGGAGATTAAAAGTATTGATCATGACATTATTGGTATTTCTGGTGAAAAAAACAAAATCGATAAGTTAAATGGTTCAAGGGAAGAAATAAATAAAATGTTAGACGAAATTGGTGTTAAGATGTCAAGTAGTTCATTTAATAAAAATTCTTTACACAATGATTTATATAATATAGAACTGGAATACAAATTAGAAAAAAAAGAGAGAAAGAAAAAAATAGATGCCTTTTTTGATGATTTTAAAAAAATTCAAATTGAAGAAAGTGAAAAGGCAATTATCGAGTTAAATGCAGAAGAAACTGGACATCAGAAAGAACTTATGAATAAAATTCTAGAAGAAATTGCCGATGTTCAAAAAAAAATTAAGGAAATTAAAGAAACCAATCAATTTGAAGTTCCAAGAACAATTAGAAATAGATATCCTACAGCATACAGTATTAATGTATTCTCACTTATAAAGATGATTGAAGATTATAAATTAATTTTAACTATTAAATTGTGGTTATATAGAAATAATTTAAGACAAATTAGGCAATGTATGTCAACTTGTTCTGATATTCTAGAAAAGACACATGATCTTAGTATTGGTTCTAAAAATATGATAGAAGAGGAAATGAACAAATTCAGAAGAAGTAAAATGAAATTTTCTGAAAAGAAGAATACTATATATGAATCTATTGTTGCATTATCAGTTGCTTATTTAGAAATTGATGCTATATTAGAAGATGAATTAAAACAAGGAGAGATTAAAAGAAGTATGGGCTATTTATTTTATTGTTGCCCTTGCATATTAAGACTGTTTCATGATGGCAGTTGGGTAGATAATAGCTTTATTAATCATATATATAAAAGTGCTAGTAAAAATGTAAAAAAATTATCACTTATTGATAAACCTGTTAGACATAAGAAATGGATCGGTACTTCTACTAATGAACACGACGATGATGATAATTTCTATGATATTATTGTTTAATATTTTTATGAATAATATTAAAAATAAATTAATATTATTCTCGGTTGCCGGATTCGAACCAGCGACATTTCGATCACTACATAAAGTGTTCTTTACAACTACTACAGTCAAATGCTCTACCCCTGAGCTAAACCGAGAGAATATAGTAATAAAATGGGTTCTACTCTATTACTATATTTACTCTCTTTTTCTTTTTAAGTCAAAAAAAATAAAATTATTTAAAGTTAATTATAATTAAATATCTACCTTGTCTCTACCTCTACATACATTTTTTCCTCAATTTCTCTCTTCGCCTTCTGAACTTGTTCTGAGTACATCTCAATATTTGAACTACTATCATCATCTGTGAAACCATTCATTACGAATCTGAAGACATGTACCTCTTTAGTCTGTCCTATTCTATGACATCTAGCAATAGCTTGTTCTTCTACTTGCGGATTCCAGTCGGGTGTTACGAAATACACCTCATTGTACTTCTGTAAATTCAAACCTTCATTACCTGTCTTTATTTGCAATATAAGCACATCTAATGCATCCCCCAATATCACCTTTCTTTGTCGCTTTGTAACTCTTCCATCGATATATTCGACAGTCATATTAGCATTCTCTAGTGTTTTCTTGATGTAATCCGTCTCATCTTTAAATGTAGTAAATATGATCTTCCTATTATTATTGTCTTTTCTCTCGATCACCTTTTTGATCACATCATCCATCTTACTGTGCGCAGGAATAATAGTCTTGTCTAGACCAACTCCCATATCATTAAGCGTTTTTAGATTTTTTTCATTTATCAATCCTGGATATATACACATCATTCGTTCAAACATCATCATCGCCAACATCATATTTTTGTCAGTTGATATATTTTCATGAATATCTGCAGTTAAATCCCGCTCGTTTTCATTTTTCCAAGATGTAATTAATCTATTGCAATGTACTTCGGGTAGTTGTATTCCTACCTCCTTCTTTGTTCGCTTCATCACTATGTTCTCCATAATAAATCGCAAATTATTTGTTTTTGTGTATACTTTATTACTAATACCTAAAATATCAAATAGTGAATACAAGTCGTTGATATGATTTTGAATTGGTGTACCAGTAATTAACCATGTTATTTTGCTAGTCATGCTTCTAGCTGCACCATATACCTTTGTTCGTTTATTTCTTAGATGATGTGCTTCGTCATATACTATACGATTCCATTGCACTTGTTGTAATTTTTTTTCTTTTTTACTATCGGATACTAATGTTCCGTATGTAGTCAATACTATGGGAATTTTTTGAATATTCAAACTATTTACTAATTTTTTAACTGCTCCGTGGTATACAAAACAGTTATGCCCAGTTGTTTGTTGAATCTGTTCTCTCCATTGTTCTAATAGTGCAACAGGTAATACAATTAATGTAGGCATACAAAAGTTCTCTAAAATAGTTCCTATTATCATAATGGTCTTACCTAAACCCATCTCATCTGCTACTATACCACCCTTACAGTATTCGTCACTGCTCTCTCTAGATACACACCACTCTACCCCCTTACTCTGATACTCCTTTGCCTCTAATCCGGCTTGTTGTACGAAACTTTTGAACTCCATTTTTGAAGAAATTTTTTAAGATGCATACAACCATATCGAAAAAAACACTTCAACTTTTTTACGACTAACTTTTTCTGAATTGTTCAATCAAAGTTATTATGGACAATGCGCCAAAAATAAATAAAAATACCTTTGTATGACCTTTTACACATACTGTTTGTTTTGTATTAGGATTAAATATTACTAACAGTAATATACCCATACATAGTGTAAACAGATTATGCAAACTTTCTTTTAGTTCATTATATTTTTCTTCATCCTCTTTATTATTTTTATAATTTGCACTAAGACCTAATATCATTGTTACTAAAAATGCTAATTTTACAATTAAAATAAAATATAAAAAAATTTGAAATACTAATGAATCTTCCTTGCTCATTATTATATATTTTCAATATATTTTAAAACTTATTTAATTATACCAAATACAATATAAAGCCATTATTGTAATAGATATTGTAATGGTAGTATGGGGACTATCTCTTTGTGCATACAGCAATTTAATAAATCAAATTAAATATTATTTTTAACTTATTATTAAGCACATAGTACTTCTTTTTTATAAGCTCCTTTAGCTTAGTGGTAGAGCGTCAGTCTTGTAAACTGAAGGTCGTGAGTTCAATTCTCACAGGGAGCTTTGTTCCTGTAGCTCAGTTGGTTAGAGCATCGGTCTTATGAGCCGAAGGTCTGCGGTTCGAGCCCGCACCTGAACAGCTGGATTTATTGATTGTTCCATAAACAATCTTATTATGCTGAGTGGTCTAACACCCGGTTAGCTCAGTCGGTAGAGCGCTCGACTTTTAATCGAGTGGTCGAGGGTTCAAGTCCCTCATCGGGTGATATGTGATGAAACCACATAAAAAGTTTCAATCTTTATTATGCTCAGATGGCCGAGTGGTCTAAGGCGGCAGACTTAAGATCTGCTATCTTCGGATGCGTGGGTTCGAACCCCACTCTGAGCAATAACTGGCTTTGTATGATTGTGCCGGACAAAAACAACATTCATATCTACATACAGCAATTATAACCTTTTAAATAATTAATTAAAACTATAACTGTAGATAGTAAATATATTGCAATATATTGCAATGGTCTCATAGTGTAATGGTCATCACTCGGGGTTTTGATTCCCGCAATCTGGGTTCGATTCCCAGTGAGACCTGGGGAAGAGACAATCCCTTGGGCTAGTACCCAGAAGTCTCAGGGAAATGGAGGGACAATACCCCAATAAATGGTGTCTCACAGTATTAAGCGTGATAAGGGGAGAAGGGGGCTTAATACACGGGTGTAGGATTTGCGTGGCAATGGAGGAACATATTCCCAAGCCCGGTTAAGAGCTAGATGGGTGCTGATTATTTAACAAAATTAAACCTCTGAGCAATGTGACAAGTTTTGAGTTAAATAACAGAAGTGTAGTGTTTCACAGTATAAAGCGAGGTGAGGGGCTTTTTACATATGCATATAAATATAAAATTAGATTATGGGTGAGTATAGATGACCTGAATATGTCATTAAACTATTCAAAGCTCTCATAGCTCAGTTGGTTAGAGCATACGACTGTTAATCGTGAGGTCAAAGGTTCGATCCCTTTTGAGAGCGATTTTATAAATTTAAAAAATATTAAATACTTATATTTTATATATGATCTCTGTCAATTTATTTATTATCTCTATTTTATCCACTATTATATTCGGCATAGTTGATGCTAGTATATTTTTAATTGGTGAAGAAACAATTCAAAAACAATTAATTAATAAATTTCATTTTGATTTACCTATGGCTGAATTAGCTACTGGTGGAATGGCCGCAAGTATTTCTATATTTATTTCATCTTTTATATCTCATCATCTTGAAGGTCATTTTAAACTTATTAATAATCCTATTATAGATGCTTTTGGCATTATTTTAGGAACAATCCTTATTATTTTACTTTATAAATTCGTTTTAAAACAAAAATACAAAAATACAAAAAACTAAAAAACTTATATAAACAACACACCTTTGCCCGGCTGGCTCAATTGGATAGAGCATCAGACTTCTAATCTGGGGGTTGCAGGTTCGAGTCCTGCGTCGGGTGATAAATACAATACTTTTAATTAATATACATGCTATATTAATTAAAAAAACATTTAAAGTTTCCATACTATATTTACATAACAAACAATGACAAGTAATACTATGGATGCATTTAAAAATATTTTATCACCTCTAACAAATAATAACTGGAATTTTATTAATACAACTAATAACGGTATTATTATGAATAAAAAATATGAAGAATTATCTGAAATTAATATTCAATTCGATAAATCAAACATTCATTTAGTATTACCATTAAATAATTCTAATTATTCATTTTATAAAAAATTTAACAATATTCAAGATTCGCAAAATTATCTTCAACAATATATACAAGATTTATATTAAACTATTTACATCTTTGAACATTTAAAACGCCTACTTATTATAATACAAATTTATTTTTTGTTTTTGGCCTACTTATATTACAAGTATGACATAACATTCTTAATAAAGCGTGTTCATTATGATATTCTAACCATTTATCTTTAAAAACAGTGTCTTTTTCTAAAAATCTTCTTCTATGTGTATCATCATTTAATTCTCCAAATTTATCAGGTATTTCTATATCATTATTTTTCTTTATAAAATTTGATACTAATTCATCAAATGCGGAATTTTTTGTGTCATTATGGTCTACATCTAATCTTTCAATATTACCACATAATTGGCAACAATCATTATTGTGTTCTGTTCGAAATTGATGTATTTGTGAGTCTATACTACTTCTCATAGCTGACATTAAATCATGTTTTTTTGATCTATGCTTCCCTGTTATAGCACATTTCCATGATATATCAACCTCTCTTCCATCATTTTTTATAATAAGTATTTTTAATGCTTTTTTGTTTAATGTATCATAAACAATTTTTATATTACACATATTTTCGGTTTTAGAATTAAATTCAGGATGTCTTTCTAATATTTTAATTAGTATATAATATTTCTCTTGATATGTATTCTTAATATCATTACAAATTCCAATATCCTTATATATAATTTTTTTAACATAATTCTCAAATTCTCCCTGTGTTTTATATTCTGTATTTAAAAATGTAACTGGTTTTCGTGGCATTATTAATAATAAATTATTATTGCCTTTTTAAATAGATTTAAAATATCTACTTATCTTCAACAATATATACAAGATTTATATTAAACTATTTAAAACTAATATTACTAAAAATATATATATGGAACATAAAACACCATCTATTGATACTAATGCTAGTACTATCGATGTCTCAATAACACCTGAATATACATCCCTTATTGATTCATCCAATAATGAAATTCTTACTCTTCTTACTGAAAGTATCATGAAACAACTCCCAGTTAATGAATCAATTAATAAGCAACACTTATTTCAATTACTTATTATTGGTATGGAAACAGTTGAACAATCTAAAATGAAAGGTACTAATCAAAAAGACTTAGTTATTCAAGCACTTGTTTCTATTTTAAAGTTAGAATCTGTTCAAGTTACTAATGAAGAACAACTTGTTCATTTTCTTGAAAATGATGCTTCTAATATTATAGATATTATTGTTGATGCATCTAAGGGCAAACTTAATATTAATAAAACAGAATCTTATGTTAATTATATTATTAAACTATTATTTTCATGTTTAAAGAGAAATAACTAAATTTATTTAGTACATTATAATATGTTTCAATGTACTAAATCACAACTTAAAAATTTATTGCTTTATTTCGAACATAAATTACAAATTATTTCAAATAATGCAAAATTTAATGGATTTATTGTATTCTTATTTCATTTAATATTCCAAATTATTTCATTATATATTTTATTATTCACACCTATATCATATACATTTTATATTGTTATTGCTATATGGTCTATTATTATATTATCTAATTTTTATTTTAAAGGATGTTTCTTAACTAAATTAGAAAGACACCTATGGAATACAAAAACATGGTTTGGACCCTATTATATATGTTATGATTTACAACCATCATCAACTAATACAATTAAAAATATATACATATGTCAAATCATATTTGTTGTTACAATCATATTTCTTAGAGTATTATTTAAATACTAAAATTAATAATAATATTAAGTTATTATTATTAATATAATTTTAAATTATTTTTTGATAATTTATGCGCGTCCGGCAGCACGGGCGGCACCAGCGGCAGCACCAGCGGCGGCACCGGCGGCACGACCCATAGCGGCAGCACGACCAGCAGCCTTAGAGGCAGAGGCGGCGGCACCAGCGGCCTTGGCGGCAGAAGCACCTCTGGCAGCAGAGGCAGCTCTGGAGGCAGCCTTGGAGGCGGCCTTAGCAGCAGCGGCAGCAGCCTTGGCAGCCTTAGCGGCACCCTTGGCAGCAGCCTTCTTCATTGAACGAGCTCTTCCAGCAGCCTTAGATGCGGAAGCACCTCTGGATCTGCGCATAGCACGGGATTTAGATCTTCTCATGGATTTAGCCATTTTATATATAATACTCACAAAAAAAATATTATTTATCAAAAAAATATAAACTCACTTACTCCTTAAAAATATAATTATTCACATATTCTAATTATATTTTCACTATTCTCCTAAAACTCACCATATAGTATCAGTATTATGCCACCACATTCCATCCCCCTTTTTTACATTATATAATTCTCTAAATAGTTTTAATCTTGTTAATGGACAATTACATCTATATTTCTCTAAAGGATGAGGATTCTGTTTTAATTGTGCTGGTAATGCCGAATCAAATATCTTTTGTCGTGATTGAATAGCACCATACACATAAAATGCTTTTAATGATAAATTCTTTATTAATGCTAAATCTTTATGTACTAGTTGAAAGTAAAACAAATATTCTTCTGCTAAAGCTAATCCCGATATATCAGCTAGATCTTCCCCTACACCTATCTCTGCATCAAACTTTATTCCATCTCTTGCTGCAAATTCCTCATACTGATTTACAACATCTTTTATCTTCTCCTTGAATTTTTTTCTATCTGCATCTGTCCACCAATTATTTAAATTCCCATCAGCATCAAACTTACTTCCCATATCATCTAAACTATGACTTAACTCATGTCCCATTGTATATCCTATGTATGCTAAGTTATATTCTATTCCACGCTGTCCCAAATCTATAAATGGTCTTTGCAAATATGCTAATGGACAATATATCGAATTGCTTGTAGGTCGGTAATAAGCGTTTACCATATATGCTTGAGTTCCTACTAACTTAAACTCATCCCAATCTATCTCTGGTATATCTATTACTGATTTACCTTCTAATTGTATCATTTTACTTCGTTTCCATCCTGCTAATAAAGCCATATTATACCATGGATCGTGTTTTCTATATGTTAATATCGGATCCTCTCGTAATTCTTTTGGAGAACCTACAACTATATCTAATTTCCTTAATTTATTTAATGCCGCCTTTTTTGTCGGTGGCGACAACCATGTATTTCTTTCAATCTTTTTTATAAATACCTCTTTCAAATCTTCTACCATATTCTTTACATATACTACACGAACCGGATCAAAATTATGTGCTACATATTGCTCTGTTAAAAATGTATTGTAACAAAATGATAATGGAAAAATTGAATATTGCTCCTTAGGCATTCTTACCGGTTGACCCTTTACAAATTTTCCATAAAATTGATAATATACATCACACCAATCATAATCAAATCTTATTAATTGTTTATAAAAAATGAACATCCACCATGTCTTCCATTTTACGGTATTCCAATTGTCTTTCAATAACTCTACTGTGCATTTTAATGCATTTAAACTTGATACTACTACTTTATTTGGAATCTCTTCATAACCTGCTTTCCCTTCCCAATACTCTCCTGGAAATGCTGATCTCTTTCCTAACTTTGATGCAAACATACCCCAATCAAAATCATATTCACTCTCTAATTCTTTTCTTGTTACTACATTATAATAATCAGGATCCTCCTTTTTTATTTTATCACACCCCATAGCATCTAATAATTGTAACTCTACATCCCATACATCAGTCGGATCATACTTCTCCCATTCATCAGGTAATACTGTTTTAAAAGTATTTATTATAAATTCAAAATATTTCTCTTTAAAATCACTCTTAAATTTTTTTGTTTTTGCATCATCCGATTCATCCTCGATATAAACATAATAATCATATATTCCTAATTTTGGAGGACTTAAATGACTTATATACTTCTTTACATTCTTCTCATCTGGTAAAATACTCCACACTATCGGTGCCTGCCAACTGTATATCTCATCGTTATTTGCATATCCTAATAATCCATACATATCATCTGTTATTACAAATTTCTCTACTTCTTCCTTTATTGTCTTTGCATAATTTAACCCCAACTTCTTATCTGCTTTTGCTATACAATGCTCTACTGCCTCTATTGACTCTGCCTTTCTTTTCCCTTTATTCATTTTTATATAATCGTTTGTATAACCAATCACCTCTTTATATACCTTATCTTGAATTATTCTAAAATCATCTACTTCTACATAATACTCGGGATGACTTTTTAATACTTCTGTTTGATCTTCTATCCATCCGTGATTTACATAATCATAATAATCCTCGTTTGGTTTATAATCCTTCTCTTTTTCTAATTTTTTAAATTCATCTTTTAACTGTTCCGCAAACTTATTATAGTTTTTCTCTTTCTCTGGTAAATCGTCTAGTATTTTCATATTATTATCTCTAAATAATCTTTGCAATACTTCTATCTTACCTTCTTTGTTATATTTTTCTGTTTCCATTACTCTATCACTAGCTTTCCCTAATACATTT
>Ga0233415_10000376_pt1 | contig 21560 bp, 29 predicted proteins | sample Na_anoxic_12_MG_FD_188631 | JGI IMG/M metagenome (GOLD analysis project Ga0233415, IMG submission 188631) | Seawater microbial communities from Saanich Inlet, British Columbia, Canada - Na_anoxic_12_MG | ecosystem: Environmental > Aquatic > Marine > Inlet | place: Canada: British Columbia... | reverse complement strand
AATAAAGATAGATTGAAATAATAATAAAAACTAATAACAAAGGAATGTAAAATGGCTGATGCTATCCAAACACTACCGAATACTAAAAACGATCTAATCGTTTCTGCTGTTCAAAAAAACCTAATCGAGAAATCAATCCTAGCTGGAACAGTTAGAGACGTTTCTGCTTTTGCTGTTAAAGGTTCTAAATCTTTTTCTGTACCTAAGCTTTCTAACTTTTCTGTAACTAACAGAACTTTTGGTGCTGCTGGTGATGCAACTTCTCTAGTTGACTCTGAAGATAATATTGCATTAGACAATAATGCTTATATTGCTTGGTTATATGACTCAAGAGATAACTATCAATCAACAATCGAGTACAAGGTTGAAGCTGCAATGAGAGCATCTTTAGCTCATGCTAAGAATGTTGATCAGCAAGTTCTTGCTACAATTGACGCTGTTGCTGACATTGAAGTTTCTGCTGCAACTTTCACAACTGTTAAAGAGCAAGTATTAGAACTAAGAAGACAACTTTTACAAAATGGTGCTGACATTGGTCGTATGACTATTGCTATCGGTGCTGATAAAGAAGCTGAAATGCTTGCAGAGAGTGATTTCATTAGAGCTGACTTTTATGGAAGTGCTAATGTTAGAACTGGTCAAATCGGTCAACTTTACGGAGTTCCTGTTGTAATTTCAAGACTAATTGTTGGTGATGAAATGAAAATGTATGATGCTGATGGTATTGGTTTAGCTTTTCAAGGTGGCGTAGAAATGTCAGAGCAAGATGCTAACGAATATGGTGCTTCATCAAAAAGGGTCGCTATGGATCAGGTTTTTGGGCTAGGCGGTCTAGAAATCGGTGAGCAAGGCGCTGCGGCTGGTAAATCTCCACTTGTTGGAAAATTAGTAGCATAATTAAAAGGTTTTAATGTCTACATCTTTTAAGATTAGAAATTATATTAAGGCGAAGTCTGAAAAACGGCTTCGCTCTTTAATGTTTCATAAGCAGTTAGAGTTAAAAATGTCTGCTTTGGAATTTGATAATATCACTTATGCCAAGGGTTATTGGTTTGCGTGGTATTATGAAATAGCAAAAGATGAAACTGTTATTCAAATAGAAAGCGAGTCTAATGGCAATACCAAAGACAATTGAAGGTAGAGAATATACTAAGTTTGTAGAATCTCCAACTAGAGACAAAGAAACTGCTATTGAGGTTTTTGTTGGTGGCGTTGATACTAACGCAAACCAAGAGACAATAACACTAGTTGATACATCTAGTTCGAGTTATATATATATAGGATCGGCACTACCAAGTTCTTTATCAAGCGAAAGCAAGTGGAGAATACAAAGAGTTGATCTGACAACGAGTGAGATAAAAATATTATATGCAAATGAGAGTCAAGAGTTTACAAACGTATGGGATAACAGAGTGGGTTTGATTTATGGCTAATGAGTTTAAGCTGGTAAAGCTACTTGATCCAGCCGTTATATTTAATACAACCATAAATCCGGCTGGCGATTATGACAATGCTTCAACTTACGAAGTTGGAGATTTAGTTTATTATCAAGGATCATCATATATAGCTAAAACCCAAACCACTGGCAACCTACCAACACACACGAATTACTGGCAATTAGTAATAAGCATTCAAGAGCATTTTGAGTCGGTCTCTAAGAATATACAATCATGGAATTACTCATTAAATTACACTGGTGATAAGTTAAACAGTATTGTTTATACAGAAAATTCAAATACAATTACAAAAACTTTAAACTATACGGGTGATAAGCTAACGAGCATTGTTCTTTCAGGCGATACACCAGCTGGAATAGATTTAACTAAAACTTTAACTTATACAGGCGATCAATTGACGGCTGTAGTTTATACATAGGTAAAATATGACAATATCTATTACAGGCTCAAAATATAGCGGAACAGTTAGTTCTTACTCCAATAATCAATTAACTTGTTCTGGTGTAAGCTTTGTTAGTGGTGATTTTAATACACCTAGAATTGTAGGGGTATGGGATTCAACAGGAACAGTGTATAAAGGCTTATCGTGGGTAAGACGGTATGTAAGTGCAACAGTTTTAGAGGTTGAGCTTGATTTTATTGATAATGATGGCTTGGAATACACTCCAGTAAATGGTGACACTTTTTTAGTTTCTAAAAATTTTAGCGAGTCTGTCACTACTGATTTATCAGTTACTGGCAATATAGTAACGCAGACAGATAATGTTTTAATGGGTACAAATGGGGTTTCTAACTCAGTATGTTTTTACGATGAAGCCAAAACCATAAACGTAACAAACGATAACAATAACCAATGCTATAGGTTTGCTGGCGGACTTGCAGTTTTTGGACACCTCAAAAGCTACAATAATAAAGAATTTTTTAATCCTGTAAATATTTATAGTGCAGACGGTGGTAATAGTGGAGACCAAATAGCTATAACAAATCTATCGGCTAAAGTCTGGTGGCTAGGTGGTATTTTAAAATTTGATAGTACACCAGCAAGATTGCCAGGTGGTGGAAATGGGAGTACAACCTTATCGCCTGCTGAATGGCAAAAATGGTGGGGTATAGAAACTAATGCCGATCTAGTTTCTCCTGACGGTGGAACAGCATGGTCTAGCAATGCGGTAAACCAACAATTTATAAACTGCACATCTTTAATATCTTCTACTGACGCCATAGGTTTTAGGCTTGCCGATTCAGATCTACAGGGCGGTTCTTGTAAAATAACAGGAGGAGCGTGTATCTCTGTTTTTGGCTCCGATGCGGCAGGAACTTACAACATCGGCGCAGTATCAGGTGAAAGATTTATTGTGCTAGACATAGGTACAAATACAAGCAAAATAGCTTTTTGGCGGTCTAATTTAATTGTTTCTCAAACTATAAATGCCACAAATATTATATCGACAGATTTTAGATGCGGATATAGTGTTTCTCCGGGCAGTGATGCGAACAATGATGCTGATCTAAATATATTTTTTAAAGATACGTATTCAAACATTTTTCCAAGTACAAAGATTTTTGTCTGCGATTCAATTGGCGGTGTAGTAGATAGTGGAACTTCAATAGCGGGAGAAAATTTAGAACTTTCCGTTGAGTATGCTTCGGTAACTGGACACACGCAAACAATAACAGAAACTTCGTGGAAGTGGGCGGGTATAGCGTACTTAAAAAATATTTCTAGCAACTCATTTAGTGTGGTTGATTATGAAACTATTGATGGAACTGCCAAAAACGTATCGCATGGAGCTGTTATGGCTCAATTAGATGATACACTTTTAAGTGAAACTAGTAAGGCGGTTGTTGACGCTTATACAAGTATTGACAACTCAGGCAAGTTTTACGACAGAGCTAAAGCGTATTTATATGATAATTATGATGGGGAATCAGCTACGCTTGTAACTAAAACAGCAGATTTAATAGATGCTGGTAGCTTTGACATTGTTATTGATGCAACTGCGGCGCAAGTTATCGACTTAACAGGTAATACGCTTACAATTAAATCTAGTGTTTTTACAGGTGATATAACAACAACTGGAACGCTTAACTTTGTAAATGGCGCAACTGGGGTAGGTAGGTTTACAAGCTCTGCCGGTGTGCAAGTCTCTATTTCTTTAACATTTAATAATTTAAGCACATCAACGGTTGAGATTTTCGATAACACAGGCACAAGCGTTCAAAGATATACTAACCAAACAGGAACTTTGGTTTATTCGACACCGTTGGGTTCTAGCGGTACATGGTCATATATCATTGACCGAATAGGTTATAGACCTATAATTTCAGACTTTGATCCTACCCTTAACGATTTAATTATTGATGGCACTCAATCGCTTTTACTAACCGCGCAGGGCAATACAATGTATTCTGGCAGTAGTTCATCACTTGTTAATATTACTTATGATTTTGTAACACCTCAACTTAATATCGAAATTGGTAATGGTGGAGTATCACCACAAGTTATTTTCGACGAGGTTGAGCAGTCTTTAGTAACTGCAAATGGAATGAGGTGGCAAAAAGAAAATAATACCCTTGTAACTTTTGATGACTTACCGGCTGTAGGTCAAATGCTATTTATGCAAGATAATATAAAATTAAAGAGAGCTAGTGTGGGAGATATAAATGCTGCTGTTAATGGTTATGTATTAAGCACTCAATCAGTGCCAGTAGATGGTGTAAATGGAAATGTTAACTATGTTGCTTCACCTGATTACGCAACGCCCGTCTGGGATGCACTTCTTACAAGTCATAATGTATCATCAAGCTTTGGGGCATTGTTGCAATTACTAGAAACAAAATCACAAGCCGATACAAGACAAGCTATCCTAATTGGTGAGCATGACGACACTCAAGCAGATATTGCAGCATTAAACGACTTTAATCCTGTTACTGATACGGTTGCAAATGTAACACTAGTAGATACAACTACAACAAATACAGATATGCGTGGAACAGATAGCGCAAATACTATTGCACCTGATAACGCTGGAATCACTCAAATTCAAACTGATATATCTAACTTAAATGATATTAGCCCTGCACAAGTTAACACCGAAGTTGATACTGCTCTAGGTGATTACGATGCACCAACAAAAACAGAACTAGACGCAGTTGAATCAAATATTATAGCGTCAATACCTAGTGTTGTTAATATTGCAGATGGTGTTTGGGATGAGCCATATAATCAACACACAACGGCTGGCACATTTGGCAAGCTTATGGATTTACTTAGAAAGGCTAACAGAGCTATTGATGGGGAGGTTACAGGAACACCAACAACATCAACATTTCAAACCAATATAAGCGGTTATATCTCGGGAGCATTTGATCATGAATTAATAGTTTTTACATCGGGCGCATTAGATGGGGAAGCAAGACCGATATTAGAATATTCAGCAACAAATGGAACTTTTACTTTTGAAGAAGAGTGGTCACAAGCACCAAGCTCAAGTGATGAATTTGTAATATTGCCTTATCATACCCATCCAATTAGTGAGATACAAAGCGGGTTAGCCAAAACAATTGAATTGAATGCAGTAGAAACTAATTTGCTAGCTCAACACACTGCTACACAAAGTCTTATAAATGCATTAAATGATTTAAGTGAAGCCCAAGTAAAAGCTCAAGCTGATCAAGCATTAATTGACTATGATGCACCTACAAAAGCAGAGTTAGATTCTATAGAAACTGCGATATTAAATGCAATTAGCGGGTTAAATAATTTAACGCAACAAGAAGTTGCCGAAGCTGTCTGGAATTATTTACAATCAAATACAACGGTAAGTGCTTCTATGAAAGAAGCTATATTAAAAACACTAACTAATGCTAATTTGATACCAGCAGCCATATAAACATTACTTGAATGAGGTAAAAAATGATTTTCCCGAGCATGACTTTTGAAACTGTTTTGCAAATAGACGAAAAAACTAGACTAGATGCTAGTAGGTCTTTTGTTACTGATGATGAAGTTATTACAGACATTCTTATACAGCCAAGTGCTAGTGATCCATTTATCAGTGTTTATAATGGTGGCGATACTGACAAATGGTTTTTAGATTGGGCTTATGAATTAGATGCCTTTAAAGATGTTGCCGTTCAAATTGTTGCTGTTAGCGGAAGCAAAACAAAAACTTATATGGCTGGTATAAATGTATTAACTGAAGAGATAGATGCTCTACTAAGCACTGACAATGATATATTGCCATTTGAGCCTAAGATTCACAGATACTTACCCAAGGGAAAAAACTCTTTTATATATGCTCATAGAAAAGCACAAGAGAGAATTGTTGCATATTTAGACGAGCAAAGAATTTGGAAAAATGATAGCTCAAGATATACAAAATTGGATTTATCAACTGTAACTGATCCTGAATTTAAAGAGCAGTTTAGACAGTGGTCAAGCTTTGAAACATTACTAATTATATTTGAATCTTTTCAAGTATCTAGTGGTGACTTATTTCAAGAGAAGAAATTAGAATATACAGCATTAAGAAACAGCGCAAGAACTAGATCGGCACTTAGATTAGACCAAGATGGCGACGGTGAACTAGACATTACACCATACGATATTCGTACTACGAGGTTATACAGAAGATGATTGATGAAATTAGATCATATTTTAAAGGTGTTATTAGATCTGAAAACTCAGATTTAAGAGCTAATGATAAGCCACTAACTGAAGAAATAGCCGATACTGTAATAGAAAATACTTATCACTTGCAGATTGGCTCTATGAGTAGCGTTTTACTAGACACGTCTATTGAAAGTGATATTTCTGTTGAGCTGTCTATATATAAAGCTGGAGACTCTGAGCCTATAGATGATTATGATAAAGCATATTGTGAAGCTATAAACATACAAGCAAGAGCAATGTTTAAGCCGTATATTTCACAGCAAAATTACATTAAAAATGTAACTTCATCGGGTATTGATATTGAATCTATAAATAATAATGACAATATGTACAAGTATTCTATACAATTTACAGTAACAGTTGATTATGTACATGGAATATAAAGAACTATAACTTTTTCAAAGGATATTAAAATGGCTTGTAGAACAGATGAACAGGAAATTTTTTACGAAGCTTCAAAGATTTATTGGGGTAAAGAGCAATGCAGAGTTGTCGGTGTAGTAGCTGACGTTGCAGGATCTTTATCTGGTGAATATTTTGACTTAAATGTTGTTGACGCTAGTGGCGCTGAGACAAGTTACTATCTGCTTATGGATAACGGTGTTGCTGTTGATCCAGCTCCAGCAGGTAAAACAAAAATCACTGTATCTTATACAGATGACGATGATGCTGCAACTATTGCTAGTGCGATGCAAGTTGCTGTTGACGCTATCTCTGGATTAAGTGCTGAAGTTTTAAATGTTTCAGATGTTCACATTGTTAATGATGAAATTGGTGCTGTTACTGAAGAGATTCAATCAAATGCACCATCTTTTTCTTATGCAATTACAACTGGTGTTGGTGGTTATCTTGGAAGAACTTCTGAGGGAATTGAAATCTCAATGGAAACAACTGTTGGGGAGGTCAAAGCAAATCAATCATCAGAAATACTATTAGATGAAATTGTTCAAGGTCAGACAGCAAGTTGTACAGCAGCTTTTATTGAGCTTTCAAAAGAAAGACTAGAGGCTTTAATTGCTGGCTCTGTTGGTGATACTTTTACTCCAGCAGGTGGAACAAAACTAATTGGTGGTGGTGCATCTAAGATTTCAAGAAGTTTAAAATCTCAAGGTGGAAAATTAATTCTTCATCCAGTTAGACTTGCTGATTCAGATAGATCAAGAGACTTTATCTTTTGGTTATCAGCCCCAAAACCTGAGAGTCTTAATTATTCTGGAACAGATATTCAAACATTAAACTGTACATTTACAGCTTATCTTGACGATTCAAAACCAGAGCAAATAAATCTTTATTCGATTGGTGATTGGAAACAAACAGGTATAGAAGCATAATTTAATGGCGGTGTAACAGCCGCCTTTTTGATAAATGGGAGTTAATCAAATGAAGATGCAATTAAAAAAGAGAGAACTTGACTTAGATGTTTATGGTGAGATTTTTAAATTAGAATTTCCAACAGCACTAAGAATGGTGGCTTTTATGGATGAAATTAGACTTATAATAACTGGTGAGTCTAAAAAGACAGATTATGATTTATCTATCGAGTTACTAGTTGAGTGTGGCTTGCCAGAAGAAAAGGCTGAGACGCTATATGGCGCTGACATACAAGACGTTATTGCCGTTTTAGATGGAAAAAAAAAGATTTAAGTGATTACGAAATAGTATTAATTGAAATTTGTTATCACTATAAATATAGAATTGATTATGTTGAAAGTTTAGATACTTACGAGTTTAATTTATTAGCAAGAGGTATTCAAAGAATGAAGTCTCAAAACATGCTAGAATCTTTTACTATTGCTGACTATCCTAGTATGGAGTCTAAGAATAGAAAGAAGATTCACAAAGAAGTTTTTAAGGTTGCATATCCAGAGCAGATGAAAAAGAAAATAGTAACTGCTGATGATTTATTAAAGCATGGTTTTAAAGGATTAAAATAAATGGCTGATAAATTAATTGTTGAAATGATTTTAGATCCTAAGCTTGATTCTAGCGGTAAAAAGAAAGTAGAAAAAGAATCTGGTCAAGTTGGTAAAAAATCAGGTAGCAAGTTTGAAAATGAATTTAAGAAAGAAACTAAAAATCTTGGCTCTGGATTAAAAGCATCTTTAGCTGGTCTAGGAACTGCAATCGCTGCTGTCGGTGTTGGAAGGTTAATATCCCAATCAATAGATTTAGCTAAGCGCCAAGAAGATGCAATAAATAGTTTAAATGTAGCTCTACAAATTACAGGTAAATTTTCTCAGGCTGCAAGTCAACAGATACAAGACTTAGCGAGTGACATACAAAAATCAACTAGATTTGGCGATGAAGAGTTATTAGAAACAGCCGCTTTGATTCAACAGCTAGGCGACTTAACTGTAAAAGATTTAGGTGAGGCAACAAGAGCAACTGCTGATTTCGCCGCCGCTTTAAGAATAGATCTTAGAAGTGCTGCGACTTTAGTTGGTAAAGCTGCTGCTGGAGAGATAGGCTCATTCTCAAGATACGGTGTTGTTATAGAAAAGGGTAAAAATAATGCTGAGACTTTTTCTAATACACTAACAAAACTTAATAGCAAATTTGGTGGTGCGGCTGCTGGGCAAGTAAATACTTTTAGTGGTGCTGTTGATCAACTCGGAAATACATTTGGTGACACGCTAGAAGAGTTGGGATTTTTTATAACTCAGAACGAAACACTTATAGAGGGATTGAAAGGCGGCTTGGGCTTTTTAAATGACTTTGCTGGTGGTCTAAAGGGAATTAGAATAGGTCTTTTTGGTATAGGCAACGCAAGTACGGAGCTAGGAAAAGTTGATCAAGAAATAGCTAAGATAGCTGATAAAATATCTGAAATTTCAAAAAACAAATCTGAGCTAAATCCAGATAGTGCTAGTTACTTTTTTGGGGGATCTTTTGAGAAAGATACTGCTAGACTAGATGGATGGATTGCTGCAAGAGAAGTTAAATTAAAAGCACTATTAGAAAGAAGAAAAGAAATATTAAAGACTAGCGAAGGTGAAGATACTGGCGGTGGGGCTGATGACGATAACAGTAATCTTCTAAGTAAGACACAATTATTAGCGCAAGTTAAACTTCAAAATGATGAAAGAATAAAAGAATCTGCACTTCTTAGGGAACAAGCTTTGACTGAGCTAAATCAAAGAGGTTTGATATCTGATCAAGAATTTGCAACTAGTTTTATAGCGATTGAAACAGAGAAAACAAACTTACTCGCTGAGCTAGATAGAAAAAAAGAGCAATCAGCTATAAATGCAAGTGAAAATATTAGTGGTGCTTTTGTTGCAGCTGCAAAGAATAGTAAACAAACTGCATCTCAAATAGGTGCTACTTTAAATACTTTAGCAACTAGAGGTTTTGGAAATGCTTTCAGAACAATCGGCGCTGCTCTTGCCAATGGCGAGAATATAAATAAAGCCTTTATAGGAAGTGTAAAAAATACCGTTAGTGAAGTTGCTAGTGCGTTTGGTGACTATTATATTAAGCTGGGTGTAGCAACTCTAGCTTCTCCCAATCCAGCTGGTGGTGCAGCGATGATAGCTGGTGGTGCAGGATTAAAGTTACTATCTGGTGCTTTAGGCGCATCTGGCGGCGGTGGCGGTGGTGGTGGTGCAAGTGCTGTATCTGGTCAGGTTGGATTTGGTTCTGACTTTTCTGATACTGGAGCAATAGAGCAGCAAGATGTAGAAAGAAGAGATCCAAACACAAACGTAGAAATAGTGGTTCAAGGCTCACTTGTGCAGCAAGAAGAGCTTGGATTATTTATAACAGAAACTTTGAACGAATCATTTGGAAAGCAAGGCGTATCATTAAATGATGCCAGATTTGCTTAAAGGTATATATGAGTATTAATAGTTATTCAGGTTTTACATACGGTCACGAAATATCATCTAGCAATGATTATATTAATTTTAATGAAGGTGCTGGAGAAATATCTTCACAAATTGAAATCGGATCATATACGCTAAATGATTTTCTAGGCAAAGTATTAGAAGCTTTTAATGCTGAAGGTGGTCAAGAATATAGCGGAACTATAGATAGATTAACTCGCAAAATAACAATATCAGCCGCATCTAACTTTGCATTATTAGTAACAAGCGGAACGCAATCATCAATATCAGCGTATAACCTAATTGGTTTTACTTCAGATAAAGACGGATCAAATAGCTATGAGTCTGATATTGCTAGTGGTTTCTTTTATGAGCCTCAATTCTTACTCCAAGAATACGTTGCATTTGAAGACAATGTAAAGACAGCTCAAGCATCAGTTAATGAATCAGCTAGTGGAGTTGTTGAGGTTGTATCATTTGGTAAAAACTCTTTTATGGAATGCAACATAACACTGGCAACAGATATAATTCCACAGGGTGCTATCAAAGAAAATGCTACTGGTGTAAGTGACTTAAGACAATTCTTGAATTATGCTATTAATAAGAATCCTATTGAGTTTGTAGCTGATTTAGAGAATCCAAATGTTTTTGAATCTACTCTATTAGAAAAAACTCAAATTGATAGTAAAGGAACTGGCTTTAAGCTTTATGAGCTTTATGCAAGAAAGTTAGTTGGATATTTTGAGACAAAAACTTTAACATTTAGAAAACTTTAACAGGTGGTGAAATATTCCAGTATTATTTAAGAGTAAATTAAGTTCTGCGATTGCGAACGCAACATGGCTAGATAAAACTGTGAACGATGCTACTGTCGGCACTTTTAGTCTAAGAGAAGGTTCGATTGGCACGCATGTAGAAGATGTACAAGCATTTTTAAATACACTTAGAAGTGATGTTAATAGCAATGATGTAGAACTTGCTGACCATGAAACTAGAATTAGCGATAATGAATTACAATTAATAGATCATGAAACTAGAATTGGCACGAATGAAACGAATATTGGAACAAACACAACTAACATCGGAACAAATGCAACAGACATACAAGCAATAGAAGATAGTGTTGGTGCTGCAAATGGAATAGCACCTCTTGGTGGTGATTCAAAAGTTCCAGCTATCAATCTTCCGTCTTATGTTGATGATGTTGAAGAATATGCAGACCTTGCAAGCTTTCCCGTAACTGGCGAAACTGGTAAAATATATGTAGCAATAGACACTGGAAAAACTTACAGATGGTCAGGTTCAATTTATGTTGAAATTTCGGCATCAGATGTAAATAGTGTAAATGGTCAAGTTGGAATCGTTACGATAACTAAATCAGATGTCGGATTGGCAAATGTCACTGACGATGCTCAGTTAAAAAGAGTGTCTGGCGATATAAATACATTTACAGAAAAACTATTATCGGTCGAAGATGATATTTTATTACTAGAAGATTCGGAAGATTCATTCAATAAAAAGAAAATAAAAATTTCTAGCATTTTAGCTACTAATGACTTGTCGGTTGATGGTTCTCAGTCTGTTAACTTTACAGCGGAAAATAAAAAACTCTATCCAATATCAAGTGGTTTAGATGTTCAATTGCCATTGCCAAGTGCGAGTTTCTATTGTGTTATAAAAGATATCACTGGCGATGTTGATAACAATCCAATAAATATAGTCAGAAATGGTGTTGAGAATATAGATGGTGTTGCTAGTGATTTTTCTATCACATCAAATTATCAATCAATTAATATTATAAGCGATGGAACAGATTGGTTTATATACTAGGGGAATACTTTGAGTTATACAGGAAACACACCGATATTTGAAAATGTTAAAGAATCACTTCCACTTGATATAGCTGTCACGGCTTTAGATGTTGACTGGGCACTAGGTGACACTTATCACAAATCAATATCTACAGCTATCACACTTACCTTTTCAAATGATGTGAATGGTAAATCAATTATACTTGCAATTACGAATACAGATACAATAGACCGAGCAATAACTCTTCCGGTTGGTGTAAAGTCTGATCTCAATTATGATGGAACTGTTGTTAATGGCACGACCACTCTTTTCACTTTCGTTAAAATAAATAGCGTGGTTTACGTTGCGGAAATTAAGGAAATAGCATAAATGAAAGTCTTGCCAATATCTATTTTGAATAAAAAGGTTTCTGGCGGCGGTGTTCCACCATTCTTCCCACCAAGTGAAGGCGATTTAATTATTTTAAACGGTCAAACGGTAACTTTAACTGCACCAACAAATAAAGCTTATACTTCAATTGATATTCAATCTGGTGGTACTTTAAATATAACCGGCAATGGGAATATTGCTGAAATATATTGTTCGGGTACATTTAATGTAGATGGTACAATCTTGTGTCGTGCGACCGAAAGAAATGGATACTCATATGCGGGAACAACATCTAGTGGTTTTAATTATGGCTATACAGCCACTCAGAGAAATGGTGGTACTGGTGGCAAGGGTAGCCAAATTCCTGGTGGTTTAGGTGGGGCAGGAACAAATGGCTATGGTGGTGGCGGTGGCGGCGGTAGCGAAGGTGTTATGGCAGGTGGTGCTGGTGGATCTAACAATGGTTCTGGTGCGGCTGGAGCATGGCGACATGGGAGCTATGGCTCTAATGTTACTGGTACAGGAAATCCCTATGCTGGTACTGGTGGGGCAGGCAATGTCACCAACTCAAACGGTGGTACTGGTGGAAGTGGTAATAGTGGTACAGCCCTTCAAGATGGTGGTTCTGGTGGCGGTTCTGGTGGTGGCGGTGGTTCACACAACTATATACCAGGAAATCCCTCTGATAAAATAACTATAAATATAACATTCCAAGGTGGCGGTGGTGGCGGTGGCGGTCACAAAGGGCTTCACGGAGGAATACTTTTTCTTTATTCTGTATTACCTATGACTGGTTCTGGTTCTGTAATTGCATCTGGATCGAATGGTTTTAACGGTGGCGCAGGTAATGAAGGAAATGCTGCTAACTCTGCTGGTGGCGGCGGTGGTGGTGGTGCAGGTGGCACTGGTGGCAACATCATAATCCAAGCACCTTCGTATTCGTTTAGCACATCTGTCTCAGGCGGCAGTGGCGGCGGCGGCGGTGGAGTACTCGGTGCTTACGGTGGAGCAGGTGGAGCAGCAGGATTATCTGGAAATAACGGAACAGTACAGGTGGTATTATGAGAAATGGGCAAGGTATTTACAACAATTTATGTGATAAACTAAAAGTGTATATCGATGTTAATCAATCATACACAACTACTGATCTTGTAAATATAATGAGAACAAAACCAGAGTTCATACTGGAAGATATGATTGCTTGGGTTACTGGGAACACAGACCTTTTTAATCATACAGGAAAAGAAGCTTGGGCTGTTGGAGTTCTTAATCAGTTTTTAATAGACAATCCTTGTAATAGTCAGTTTCCAATTCCAACGCTAGAGGTTGGGCAAAAAGATAAAGCTCAAGAGTTTTATAAATATTACTATTTTTGTTCTGATGAAGAGAAGGCTGTTATAAATCAAAAACTGTGCGATGCGTTTACTTCATGAAAGATATTTTGTATTTATTTAGCTTTACAAATTTTATAATGACCATAGCTCTTGTTAAATATTTCCCTGATGGTTTGTTTTATTGCTGGCTATTATTTCCTTTGGTTGTTTTTATAAATATGATTAGAATTAAGGTTAAAAAATGGTTATAGAGAAAATGGATAAAAGCGGATTCTTTGTTATACACCTATATTTAATAGTGGAGTTATCTTTTTATTTTATAATTCCGTATATGCTAAAAGATCACGATTTAATATATTCAATAATGGCTGGCTGGTCTGTTGGCTTTATAACGCCATCAGTGGGGCTTTTTCACGAACTGATTCATCTTAGAAATAAAAAATGGTATACAAAAACTTTATATTATATGCAACAAGTTTTTAGTTGTATATGGTGGGTTGAGCAGCACCACCTTTTTTCACACCACCCTTACGCAAACACAAAAAATGATATGGGTCACCCTACAAGAAATAAAAATAGACTGAAATATATATATGAATATATATTAAGCCCTATTATTTTTTTTGGAATAAAAAGGTGCAAACTTAAAATGTTTCTCTCTTTTCTTGTAATATGCTTTATTTACCTTCTTTTCGGCTTTTCTGGTATTCTTTATATGTTGATGACAAATATAGGCTTTTTTTACACGACAGGTTCGGGCAACTATTTACAACACTATGGATTAGATGAATTACCAGTGAGTGAAGAAAGTAAAGTTAAATACGCTTGGGATGATTACAGCTTACTAGGCTATTATTTCGGTTTTAATCTTCACGTTCACTCTAATCATCACAGTGATGTATATAAGCCATTTGATAAGCTCGGAAGGGTCAGAGGTATGCCAGTTGTTCCGTATGGAACACCGCTTCTTATGGTATTATTAATATTGCCTATGCCGATCTTCCATAGGATAATGAATAAAAGATTAGATAGGTATATATTAAAATTAAAGGAAAATTCATGAGTATTTTATTTGGAATTATTGTAGCATCTTTTTTAAACTGGCAAGAAAAATACAACCATTGTGAGTTTGATAAATTTAAAGGTGATTATTGTGTTACTGCAAAAGTTTTACATGAAAGAGATGTTAAATATAAGAGCAAAAAATAGTGGAAAATATATTAGTTCTTTTTGGGTCGTTTGTTAGTTTACTTTTAATGGTAAATGCTTACTTTACAAGAAAAACTTTAGAGAAAATATCTTCAGTGGAATTAAGATTGGTAGAATACACTACAAAACATGATGCCACTGACGAGAGATCTAAGGAAAACAAGAAAGAGCTAGACAGAGTGTGGGAACGATTACATAGTTTAGAGGGTGGTCAAGGTCAATTAATGGTATGGCTAGAATCACAAAAATAAATTAACAAGGGAGTTAAAATGAGTAAAGGTATTAAAGAGATTGGTGAATTAATTGACGGCTTAACATTAATTGGTGAGCAAGCTAAAAAGATTTCAAAAGGTGGTATCGGAGTTGACGACATTGCACATCTAGTAAAAATTGCACAAGAGTTTGAAACTTTAAAAGAAGCATTCAGTGGATTAAAAGAAGCTGGTGAAGAAATTAAAGATCTTGAGCAAGCCGAAATCATTGCTATTATTGGCAAGCTATACGAAATGATTAAAAAAGTAGAACAAGCCTAATGAGCTTAGCGACTATAGTTACTGGTGTATTTGCTGTGGCTAAAGCTGTGCCTATAGTCGCAAATTATATAGATATGTTTATTGATAAATATATCGACCTTCAAATAGATAAAGCACAAAAAGTAATTTATACAAAACAACAGAAAAGAGCTGCGATTATCAAGGCTATTTCACAGGCTAAAACAGATGAAGATAGAAAGAAACTTAGTGTTGTTCTCGTTGATATTTATAGTTAGTTGCACGACACCAAATAGTTATTTCAATAGACCGAATGTAATACCAACTATTAATAGTGTTGGCACTGGTTTTCGCAATGGTATTGAAATAGATACTACTAATTTCTTATGTGTTGACCCTAAAGAATATGAAACTATTCAGCTATATTTTGAAGATAAAGAGTTTAGATTATACAAATGCTTAAAATTCGGAAGGTGTAACTAATGGCTGTTGGTTTAAGTGTTACGGCACAATCATTATTAAAACAAGTTGGTGTACAGCCACAAATAGCTTTAGACATTGAAGGTGTAGATACTCTATATGCTGCTCAACCTGTATTTAAAACGCTTGAGTGGGATGATTCTAATGCTAATTGGGATGATAATTTAAACTGGGATGGAACTATAAACGATCCAAATTCAGTTGATTGGATTTCATTGCAAGGCACGACTACTAGTATCACTCAACAAATTAGACCAGATAAAGGAAGCACCAGCTCAATATCAACTGTTAATGTTGCAATTGTAGATGTTGACGGTAAGGTCTCTAAAGCATTATCATTCGATTCAATTACTGAAATACTGGGAAAAAAAGCTACTTTCTCAATTGGCTTCTTTAATGAAGCGGCTGTTTACCCAGAAGATTATCAAGCTATTTTTAGAGGTATAGTTGTAGATTTTTATACGGAAGCTGGAATCGTAATGGTGTCACTGGCTTCAAGTGAATCATTAAAGCGACAAGTGTTTTTAGAAAAGTTTCAAGGTGAGCTTAGTGCTGATATAGATAATTTAGTAACTACAATACCAGTATTAGACACTGTTGGAATGTATGAATCTCAAGATGCATTAACAACTTATATAAGAATCGAAGATGAATTAATGCAAGTGCTATCATTTACAGATACAAGCATTGAAGTAATAAGAGCGCAATTAAATACTCTAGCTAATCCGCATGAAGTAACAGAGTTTGAAACATTTTACAGAATGCAGGGCAAGCCGTTAGATTTATCTTTAAAAATAATGCTATCCGAAGAGGGTAATGAATATTTTGAAAGCGATGACATTCCAAAGAGTGTAAATTTTATTTCTATAACAGAGCAGCTAGCAAATACAATTATATTTGATTACTACGACATAAAAGAAAAGACCGGCTTAGTTGTTGGCGATACTTTTCAGCTCGATACAACATTAAATACAAATACATATACGATTAGAGGCTTTGGGCAATTAGAAACTGGTGACAGCTTTATTGAAACATTTGAAACTCTAGTAACTGAAAACGAATATCTCGGAACTTTTAAATATAAGTCTAAATATAATGTTCTACCAACTGGCTTGGGAATGATTTCTAACGAAGTTGACATTGAAGAGTTTGAAAACTTAAAAGCTTCTTTTAGCTCTAACTTTATTGATTATGATTTATATATTAAAGATTCAATAGACGATATGAAAACATATATGGATTCTGAATTATTTTTTCCACAGGGTCTTTATTCTATCCCTAGAAAAGCAAGATCATCAGTCAAATTTGTAGTGCCGCCATTTAGTAGCGATATACTACCAATATTAGACAATAATACGATTACAAATATTACAAAAATAAAACAGAGAAGATCCGTTCATAAATATTTATATAATACTTATGTCTGGCGCTTCAATCAAGATTCTATAGAAGACAAATTTTTAACTGGTAAGGTTGTTTTAAATAATACATCAGTGCAAAGAATAAAGGTTGGTAAGAAGCAATTAAAAATAGAATCTACTGGATTAAGAAGCAATGTTGAAACATTTAATTTAGTTAACAATTTATCACAAAGGTTGATAGATAAATATTCTCTAGCGCCGACTTACTTTGAAGGTGTTGAGGTTAATTACAAAACTGGATACGCCGTAGAAGTTGGCGACATTATAGAGGCATTTCCATCTGAAACAAAAACAAAAGATTTAAGAACTGGTAGCGGTCAAAGATCAAAGCTTTATGAGGTAACAAATAAGTCTCTAAATATTAAAACTGGCAAAATAAAATTATCACTAATCTCTAGTGCTTTTGAAATAGAATCAAGATATGTTGTTGTAAGCTTATCTAGTCGTGTTGTTACTGGCTCAACTGATACGAGGCTTATAATAGAGCCAATAAATGATCTTGGAAGCTTTAGAAGCCCAACATCTCAGTGGGAAATATTTAGAGGTAAAAACGTTAGGGTTAGAAGTAAAGACTATCTTGATGATGATACGGTTACCTTTGAAATTGACCCGACAAATAATGCTGCATTAATTTTAGATACACCTCTATCATTTACACCTGGAGCTGGATATATAGTTGAAGTGCCAGATTACAATGATGCTGGTGCTGGAATTGATTCTGAGTATAAATTGCAGTTTGGATATAATACGGCAAGGGTAACAATAACAAGTGTGACTGATGCCAAGACATTCGATGTAGATTTACCAGATAATTTAGTAGTGCCATCTTTAATATATGTTCACGCTGACAATTATTCAGAAACAAGCACCAGTGAACTAATAAGAATAGAGTCTATAGTTGGTAACACAGTGACTTTAGAGAGTGATTTACCATTTACACCACAAATTGGATACATAGTTGATAGAAGTAATTTTAATGATGATGGCTTCCCATATACTTTTATCTAAATTTACTTTTGAAAATGTTGTGAGTAAAATTAAAACAAGAAAGGATTTAAAATGGCTGACAGTGATTTAGTTATACCAGTAAGAGAAGAGTTGAGGGTTGGTGATGTGCGTTATAAAGCCGCTATAAGTGAGGCTGTTTTTACTCGTGTTGCTGCTCAAAATAATTTTATAAACACCTATCAAGTTGATTCACATAGGTGGGTTTTAAATGGATCATACGGCGTTGCAACTGGTCTTAATTTTTATGATGGTGTCACTGCTTTCTTTTTTAACTCGGAAATAACAGGCGTTAACTTTTGGAATCAAAGCGGTGTAAGTGGAACAACTGAATTTGATATAAATTGGATTGATGTCAATGGTGTTGATCAGGGAAGCATTTTTACTGTAACACCAAAAGTCACAGCAACGGCTCAAGTTTCAGCTTTTAAAAACTTAGTAACAAATACAGAGGTCAATCCGACAGGAACAGTTTTGCCAACATTTGCAAAGACAACTTTTCTTGAAGGTGAATCTTTATACTTAAAACTTAATACTGCTATGATAAGCGGATTTAATAGCGGTCTTAATTTGTTTTATAGACCCATAAATTAATTAAATAAGTAATTTAGATGATTCCATCTTTCACCTTTTATTATGCGCCTAATTTGCTCTCTCTTTGATTTTAATGTGGCTTTTTGATTGTTTTTTACTGGTAAATATTTAGCCAGCTTATTTCTGTTGTAGCCATCTTTAAGTGTTGCGATGGTTAAAATGTGCATATCATCCAAGACTGAAGAGTGCTTATTTTCTCCCACCTTTGATGTTGTTAAGCCAATTGACCAAGCGTGTCTTATATTGTGTTTTTGAGTACACCATTCAAGGTTTTTAGCATGATTGTTTTTCTTGTTGCCGTCGATGTGATTGACAATTTTTAGATTTTTTGGGTTTGGCACAAAAACCTTTGCCACTAACCTGTGTATTAAGAATTTTTTTGGTTTTTTGTTTATATATAAAGATGTTTGCTTATATCTTACATTGGCGTGATCACATTTTAAGACTTTGTTTCTTTTGTTTTTTAAGTTACCAAAATTAGATATGAAATAATTTGTGTTTTCATATTGTTTATATATCTCTTTCATATTTTACTTATAGCATGCATCGCTATAAAATAATCATAGTTTGTAATAATTACATTGCAACAAAAGGAGCGATGCATTTTGTCAACTTTTTACGGTGGTGAACAATTAGTTAATGTTTTTAGTTTAGATGGCTTTACTTCTGGTGGTGTCAGTGATCTTTACACTGTTCCAAATGGTTTTTACGCCGCTGTTTCTCTTATTTCACTAAGCACAACAGGAGCTTTGCAAATACATACGCCTAGCAATAATGTTGCTTCTCAGATGCCACAGAGAACAATTGCAAGCACAGATATTTTTTACCTATCAAGCGGAACTGTTATCAGACAGGTAATATCAACTGTTCCTTATCAGCTAACTGTTAGACTATACAAAAACCCATAATGAAATTTAAGCACGAGAAAGATATGCTTTTATTTACTAGTCTTCACCCTGTTTTAATTATGATATACGCTGACCTTCATTGGTACGCAAGGTCAAGGCACTTTGTTGATCTTACAATCACAGATACAATTTCAACACTAGCGGAAGATAAAAAACTAAATAGAACTTCAAGCTCTCATAGAGAAGCAAGGGCTATAGATATTAGAACAAAAGATTTAGATACCTTTTTAGTTGCAGACTTAGTTAATTATATAAACAGTAAAAAAGAATATAAACGATTTCATTACTTATCTAATAATGGTCAAAAACGACTAGCCTATTTACATGGTGAAGATGAAAACGAACATATCCACCTAGCAATTCACTCGCAATTTGGCATTAAATCTGAATAGGTTTAATTTCATTTGATTACTCCCTCGACTGGTCACACAAGGATGTGTGGCTGGTCTTGGTGATATGGCATCAAGCAATTTAGAATACTAATAGGTATAAGCAGAACAGCTTTAATTTAGCTTGCTAACAGATGCCACGCAGATTTATATTTAGAATATTTATGATTTAATTTATCGGGATATAGTTTAAGTATTTTAGACTTTATTTCTTCTATTGGTATTAGATACCAAATATCAATGTCAACAATGTGAACGGCTATAATATCGCAATGTTCTTTGGTGTAATTTTTTTTTGCATTAGAGCCATGAGAGGCGGAAGTTCTATAGCCATTATTTTCTTTATAGTTAGTGCTTTTTATTTGTATCTTTAACAGCTTGCCATTATATGAAGTAATAACATCAAAGCCGCAACCATTGTCAACATCTGGGATAGATGCAACAACATCTTTCTTTAAACATAGATAGCGAAATAATATTTCACTTGCTGTTCCCTGTGTTTTACTCATGTAGTAAATTATTTCAGTAATATATGATTGTGGCAATCGTCAAAGTTTTGACTATAGAATATGTTTTAAATCTTTTAATTCGAGAGTTACTTCTATTCTTATATCTTTGGAATGAATCTTTATAGATCTGCCATCGATCACTTGAGAGTCGTCGGCTACCAATTGTTTAAAAATTATATCTTCGGTGCATTTTGGAATATTAAATACGTCTTTTGAGGTTTTAGATATTCTATCACCCTTCTTAACCAATATGGGATAGTAGTGTTTGAATTCAGCTACTATATAGTGTTTAAGCTCGTCATATTTATTGTTGAACTTATTTATATCTGATTTGTACTTTCTAAGTTGATTGTTAACCAGACTCTCTAGTTGTATGTAATTATCAGCTTTAAATGTTTTTTTTGTTTTAAAGTTCATGCCCTTGTTATTGTTAAGAGATATTGGCTTTATATTAGATAAAATAATTTGTAGTTTCATTACTCAATCTTAACAGCTCTGTTCTTATTTTTACAAGATTTAAAACATCATCCTTTGCATCATGCGCATTTGGTGGCAACTCTCCAAATAAAGCATAATAAACTGAGCCTTGAGAAAATGATTGTCTATTAGATGTCTTGCTTTCTATTCTATCTGTAATCCCTAATCTATAGGCATCCTTACCAAATATCGGAGTAAACAGCCTATTAAATGCAGCTTTCTTTGCTAAGTCTAAAACCGAGATAGCTGGTTTCATATTATATTCATTCTCCAAATAATAGTTTTTGCATCCAAGTAAATTGAGTTCATTGACAATGATTGCTAGATCAAAATTAATATGACCTAGCATTGTATTCTTATTAACCCAGCTTAAAAATCTAAAATCTTTAGGTAGCCAATTTAATAAACCTCTAAAGGCATCTTTCTTTTCTGGATAACTCATAGCAACACTATATGGTATCTTGTGAATAATTGCCGCTTCATCACTCCATTCAAGTGGCTTGCACTTTAAATGAAAGCTATTAGATTCATCTATATAAAAAAATGCTTCTATTACTTCCGAGCAATATGGATTCAAGCCAGTAGTTTCACAGTCGAGATAGACAT
>Ga0233415_10000375_pt1 | contig 21572 bp, 27 predicted proteins | sample Na_anoxic_12_MG_FD_188631 | JGI IMG/M metagenome (GOLD analysis project Ga0233415, IMG submission 188631) | Seawater microbial communities from Saanich Inlet, British Columbia, Canada - Na_anoxic_12_MG | ecosystem: Environmental > Aquatic > Marine > Inlet | place: Canada: British Columbia... | reverse complement strand
AGTCAAGTGTTGGCAAGCCTACCGAAAGCCTTTCAGCGGCCTGTTTTCTGTTTATTCCTTCGCGGCTTTGCCACTCACGAAGGAGCCTTGTTCCATTGAGATTCATGCCATTCATTCGCACCTCCAAAGAAGGGAGCATACATACCTTACTAATGTATTACAACCATTTGACCTAATTATTCTACCTATGTATTATCATGGCGGCTCTCTAGGAAGGAGACCCGCCATGGAAGAGGCGATTTGTTGCGAGTTTTGTGATCACACAACGGTGTCCATTCGCTTGAATGGAACCTTTACCTGCGAGTACTGCGGGGCTGAGCACTTACTCGCTGAAAGATGGGAGAGTTTGTATGACAAAGAGAGCGATCACGCAATCAGAAATGGTTACGTTCAGCCGGTGCGAGCAGCTGCACAGGTTCAAATACCTAGAACTGCTCCGCCCCATGATTCAGGGAACAAACCTGGAGATGGGGACAGCAATCCACCTAGGTCTGGAAAGGAAGAGTCCAGAGGCGGCGAGCAACCACATCGAGGAGAACTCAAAGGCGCTTATTCTTCGTGAAGACGTAGAGCGAGCTCAGGTCTCGGCAGGAATCGCTGAGATTATGGTTCGCGGAGCGCTTGAGAGGTGGGACGACTGGCCCGATCAGGCAGAGGTTAAGTTTTCTCTGCCCTTCAGGAACCCAGCAACGGGGAGGTCATCGAGGACCCACACCTATTCAGGGATGATGGATGGACTGAGCCACGACGCGGTGTGGGAGTACAAGAGCGCAAGCCGAGTAGACGCAAGCTACATAGACAGGCTTGATGTCGACTTCCAAATATCTGCGTACCTCGAGGCAGCGTCCATAAGGAACAAGAGGTACATCAGGAAGATGATTTACCGAATCCTGCGTAAGCCAACCATGAAGCGCAGGAAGGGAGACACCGTAGATGACTACATCAAGAGGATGGAAGAGGACTACGCCAAGAGGCCTGAGTTCTATTACTTCCAGGAGATCGTCACTAGAACAGAGGTCGAGATGGACCTCTGGAGAAGGGAGGCTTGGGAGATCCACAAGAGGATTCTCTACACCGAGAACGGCGGACTACCTGTTCGCAACACTGAGAGCTGTGTGGGCAGGTTCGGAAGGTGCGCCTTTCTAGACCTGTGCTGCAAGCACGTAACGAGAGACGCTTACCGGGTTATCGACAACCCACACCCTGAACTGGGTTAACAAAGGAGAAGACATGGGAATCATCCCAACTGAAAAGCACAAACCACTAACCAACGTCAAAGACTACATCTGGCTGTTCTTTGGAGAGCCGAAGGTGGGCAAGACAACGCTCGCCAACCAGATGACAAACGCACTCTTCCTCGCCACTGAGCCAGGGACTGCAGCGATGGAGGCTGCAGAGATACAGATAAACTCCTGGTCCGACTTCCGTAATGCGATCAAGGCGCTGCTCAAGGAAGACCACAAATGGGAGACCCTAGTCGTCGACACCGTGGACAACCTCTATGAGTTCCTTGTGGACGATGTCTGCTCAGAGAACAAGTGGACAGACTTGTCTGATGTTGGCTTCGGCAAGGGCTACAAGCTGGCTCGACGCAAGCTGACGAACGCAATCGCCACGCTCCGCAAGCTGGACATGACCATCGTGTTCATCAGTCACGAGCGCAAAGAGATTGAGATCGACGACAACGGCAAGAGGAGTGGCTCAGTCACAGTCACGTCAGCTCTTCCTGGCAGTGCGAGAAAGGTACTGCACGGTGCTGTCGACTTCATCTTGCGTGTTGAGATAGGGGAGAACGAGTCTAGGTACATCCGGACGGCTCCCTTTAAGGATGGCGACCTGCACATTGAATGCGGCGCCAGAGGTTCTCTGGCTAAGCCAATGCCAGAGCTCCTTGAGCTTGATTACAAGGTGCTTGAGGCGGCATTCGACGCCAGTTTCAAGCCAAACCAACCCACTAACTAGGAAGGTATTACAAAATGGGTTCAGTAAAAGAAGCAGCAGACATCTGGAACAACTTTGCTCCGGAAGACTTTAAACCGAACAGCGGAGGCGATGGCTCAGGAGGGTCTTCGTCGAACAAGAAGCCGGTACCCCTCGAGGATGGGGACTACGTGGTTCGAGTACTTTTCTTTAACTATTGGACGACTGACGACGGGAAGACCTACTACAAGTGGGGTCTTGAGGTTGAAGAGGGGATCATGAAGGGCGGCTTCGTAGAGAAGTTTCAATCTGCCTCTGACATAGGGCTAAAGATTCTCGCGCAAGACATGATGCTCTTGCTCGGAAACCTGCCGCCTATGGACGAACTGTACAACCCGGAGCAAAACAAGGCCGGGAGAGTCCAGGCGGATGTTGTTGGCAAGCGCATCAAGATGCGTAAGACGACAAACCGAAACGGGTACGACACCTTCTGGTTCAACGACGTTGCAAGTAACGACGTTGCCGAAGACGACGAGATACCCTTCTAGTCATGATTTACCTTGGCATAGACCCAGGAAAACAAGGTGCTGCCGTCCTCCTCAGGGGGGACGGCAGTCTTGTATCTGCTACCAAACTTCCCATCGTCGGTAAAGACATCGACCTGAGGGCCCTTACCTCCTGGCTCGAGCAACGATGCGAAGAAGAGGACTGCACTGTAGATTCCATCTCAGCCGCCATAGAGGCTCTAGGAAGCCGCCCTGCCCCTAAGATGGGAGCAGTCAGCGCTATCACCATGGGACGCAACTGGGGGCGCCTGGAGGGGCTCCTGTCAGGGCTTGGCTGCAGATACGACATCCCGCACCCAAAGACTTGGCAAAAGGAAGTGTGTCCTGGTTCGGGAGAGCCAAAGCCTCGAGCCATTGCAGCTGCGAGGAGGCTTGTGCCAGACCTTGACTTAACTCCAGGGAGGAAGACTAAGCCAGACGACAACATCGCAGACGCAGCATGTATCGCTGAGTACTGCAGGAGAATCTTAGGAGGGAGACTAACGTGAATACTTCAGAGATACTTGAGTCAGTTATGAAGCGCGTAAAAGAAGAGACGCAGGTGAAGCTTTTCCTTTTCTCAGTACCCATGCTCGGCATTGGAGGGGATTCGGATGACGCATTCAGGTATGCGGTTAACGAGTTCGCTAAGTCGCCCGAGTCAGTGATTCGCGGAGAGGTGACCTACGATCAGATAGACGACAAGATTGCTTACGAGGTAGAGCTCGACAGAGCTATGGCTGCAGTAGCAAAACATGTTTGTCTTATTGACCCGACAGCTGAGTCCTGATTTAATCAGCGCACTCACTCTCTGTCAGTGGGAGTCGGCCTGACCCCCATCTCCCGACTTCTAAAAGAAAGCCTCTGGTTTAAGCCACCAGGGGCTTTTCTTTTAGGCGGTAAGCATAAGGACTGTTGGGCCGGCGCCCAGCGCTCCGGTGCCGCCAGGACCGTCGTCACTGTGGGCGTGAAGAGAGACTCCTGTTCCGAACGAAACACCCTGAGCGATAATCCAAGAAGAGCGTGTACTGGCAGCCACTGGGATCAAAACGTCAGAATCCGTCGTTGCGTAAGTTGGGGAGCCGCTGTCATACAAGCGAACATAAGTGATGGCGCCAAGGGAATTGTTGATGTCGATGCCGTATACGGTCGCAGCACCACTGGTGACATCAGACAGGCCTGTTCCTTCAAGGTCGGTGACCTCGATAAGGCGCGTAGATAGTTTGCTTCCAGATCCAGTGCTGTCCTTGCTTGCAGTTGCCATCTCTGCTCCTTAGTTTTCGACGAGAACGTATGCGGTGACGGTAGCGCTCGGCCCAACCGAACCGCCGGGAGAGGAGACGATCCCCGCCGCCAGTGCTGTGGGATAGACGTGCCCGCCTGGACACGCATAGGTCACTCGAGAAGAGGCAGGACACATGAATGTGTAGTGCTCGTCAGTTGTGCCGATGGCAACGCCTGAGGCGATGTTCCACATGTGAAGGTACGCAACTGAAGAGTTCGCCGTGTTGTCGATCTCAACAGCGTATAGGGTGCCTCCGCTAGCGTCCAGATACACTGCTGTTGGCTTCGTAGAGGTCTCCGTAACCGTATACAGTGTGTTCGCTAATGGATCAGCAATTGATGCTGTCGTTGAAGTTGCCATTACCTAGCTCGCCTCCTGGTCCCGTGCGCGGGTATCTTTTTTTTCTTCTTTCCAGCGCCAGAAGAAGCCTTCTTCTTTGGCTTTGGCTTTCCGTAAGCAGAACTTACCGTAGTCTTTTTGTACTTCATTGAGCTACCTCCCGGCCAGCACAACAGCAACAATTGTAGCGGCAAGGGCCCCGACTCCGAAGCCCGCACCAGCGCTGGCAAATGCTACCTCTATTTGACGCTTCCGCGCCATATTAACCAACTTAGCAATTTCTTCCGACTCTTTCTGGTGACGCTCAGCTGCTCGAGCCGAGTAGTCCAGCCACAGTCCGAGTTGCTTTCGCACCAACGGATACCTGTCTCTCGCCTCTCTAGCAGTCACCCACCATCCTGGAGCGAGAACAATATGCCGGCACTTGCTCTTCCTGTATCGGTCTACTGCAGGGTGCTTGTCATGAGGAAGAATGACCTCAACACTGCCATCCAGGTCTCCCCACCCGCCCTCATTCCACACCCCTGTGGACGGCGTTAGGGTGTACCTGGGGCAATCGAAGTCCTCAAGGGTAGGGTAGGACAGTTCGGGAGCCTCGAGTGGATTGGGCGGAATGATGGGGTCTTTGCGTACATAGTGCAGCGGAGAACACCCCATCGAGGTGATAGCAACCAGCACTAGCAGGCGAGCAATCACGACTTGAGCCGCTCCCGCTTCATCTCTTTGAGGTCCTCCTGCTCACCAGCAGCCTCTTCGTGGGTGTCGAGCTCCTTGCTTACTGCAGCGTCGAGTTCACGCTCGGTCTCCTTGGCGTCCTCTTTCGCCTCCTGGCGCCCACCCTTAACCTGCTTAGTTGAAGCAGCCACATCTGCAGATCGCCTCTTCTCCCGGTTAAGCGTCAGAACCGCAACGACTGCAGCAAGGGCACCAGCAATTCCCAGGCCCACTCCCACCAACTTTGTCCTGAGGGGCTCGTTCTTCGCCGCGACAACGCCAATAACAACCAAGGCTATTACCAAGACCACAGCCATGCCTATCAGGGACGTGTTCATTTGCTACTGCCAGAAACTGAGGCACCAGAGATGAGCTTTTGTATCTTCTTTGGTAGGGCTTTAGAAACGGCAAGGTAGATACCAGGGGACATAGAACCGGCAATGCAGCCAAGGATTGGACCCCAACTGGGTTCAAACCAACCGGGCCAGAGAGGCATGTAGCCCATGATGCCGCCGATAACAACACAGAGAGTGCGGGTTAGCCATCGGTAAAACTCCTCCTGGCCCTTTGTCAGGTTGCCAATTGGGTGGGAGTGATACTTCGCCAACATCCGCAGTCCGGGCTTTACGACCTGCCCAATAACCGCATAGGTAGCTAGGGATATGCCGCCAGCGCGAACAGCCAAGTCCATGTAGTCAGATACAGTCATTTCTTTGGGGCCGGCGGAAGGTTTCCGAAGCGAGAACTGTCGTCGTCGTCGCCAGAATCGTCATCATCAGAAAGGTCTATGGGTTGGCTAGGCACTGGGCCCTGCCACTGAAGAAAGACCATGGCGGACAAAACGCCCGCCACAGCAGCAAAGATAAGAGCGTTTTTTGCTTTGTTATTCATCGTCAATTACCAGCTCCAGGTGAGGCCCATCAAAGAAGCCCTCTGAGAATACGAGGTCCGCGTTCCAATCACATCCAAGTCTTACCTTGATGCCCATCTGTGACGCGATGCCTTTGGCGAAATAAGCAGCAGCGATGAATCGCTCGCGCTCCCACCTCACCGGGTAAGGGCTGAAGTCGACCGCCCTGCTTGGTTTGTAGTTATGGTTCGACTTCTTCCCTGCAGACCCGTCGAGCTTACTTTTGCCCTGGCGGTAGAGCTCAGCCTGCTCCTCAACGCTTCGATGTCCGCATAGAATGCTGATGTCGACGTGCTTTATCACCTCGTTCATCAGTTTCTGGAGGTCTGGATGGCATGTAGCAAGGCGATCCTTGCTGCTCTTGCCGAAGGAGGGCATTGCTACCTCGCGGGAATAACAACACGACCCTCTGGGTCATGCTCGTGCGTAGCGATGTTCTGTGACATGCAATCTATCTTTGCCTCTATGCCCTGAAGCATGAAGAAGACCTTGCCAGCCCACAGGGAGCCGCCAACGACAAGCGATGCGCCAGATAAAAGAACAGGCCAAGACTGTATGAAGAGGTCCATAATTATTCCAACGGTACGGACGGGAACCACCCGGCAGAGTCCATCTCTGCGAGGTCATACAAAGCAGCCTGCTCTGTAGATGTCAATAAAGAAGCCATGTCGATAGACTCTTCTGCAACCCAGGACCAGACGCTAGCCGCTATTGGAACAGCCCCTTTGCCATCACTTGGATGCTCTATCGGCAACGTCGCCCGCTCTGTATCCGTTGATGGATGCGGGTATCCCATAGCCTCAGAGATGTCGTCTGCGCGGCTCTCAGCGGCTGCGAGCGTCTCCAGAACTAGCCACTTCATCCCTGCACCCCGATGTCGTAGCGGTCGCCAAGGTACTGCTCGACCTGATTGATCTCTTCGCCGCTCAACGCCCCGTCGAAGACCAACACCTCAGAGATCGACCCGTCCCAATAATTGAGGTTGCCGTTTCCTTTGCCAATTTGAAGAAGCGTGCCTAATGAGTTCACCCCTGCCCCAGTTGCGCCAGAGGTTGTAGAGCCCGCCGAACCGTTGACTCTCGTCGTCACTTCCCCACCGTCGCTTGTGCCAGCCACTATCACATTCTGCCCCTCGGCTGCGGAGTCCTCGTAGCCTATTCGGTGAGCGCTTGCGTCCCAGTACCCGGTGCCGATGCCTGGGCCTGCCTCGGTAGTGACGCCAACGTAAAAATAACTACTGCCGAGCACAGGAGCGCCGAGCATTCCGCGACCGTGATAGGCATTGACGCTTGCTCCCCACGTCCATCCGCCACCCACCACGAAGAACGACCAGTCTGCGGGATCGCTGAGCATGCCATAAAAGCTGGGACCGTTAATCTGGTCAGACGTTCCATCAAAGGAAATGCCTGGACGACCGCCAATGCCATTGGCTGTAGGTGCTGGCTGGAGCGAAGCAGTAGCTTGCGCGAAGTTGTTGCCCTCGCCACTGTAGTCGGCCCAAGTAGAGACAGCCGATCCGTTCAGTCCAATGCCCAGGTCGGCGCGAACCCAGACAAGCAGGGGGGTCTGCATGTTTCGTGGGTCAAACAAAAGCCTTGGGTGTTTTCGGAGAGCGCCGTTCTCCTCCCCCCTAGAAACCCGGCTGGGATGGCTCCTGACACCATGACTCAATGGATGGCTTGCCATTATCCATTGCCGGCAATGGACTTGATATAGAAGGTAACATGAACGTCGTCGTTCGGGTCCACAGAGCACTGGATGGTGAAGTGGGGGGGCGAGAAAAACGGAATCCCCTGAGACAGCACATCTGACGACATGAACGGGGAAGAGGAGCAGTCCAACCCTACGTTGTACAGCTCGTCAGTCTTGCTGTCGTCGCTGTAGACCCTGATGGTTACGGTGCCCGCTGCGGCGTCTGCGGTAACTCGACAGCCAATAAGCAGTCCTCGAGCAACGCCGGGTGAATCCGCCTCGACGGCGGTGTCGCCAAACACGCGGATTTTGATGGCCCCACTACCGCCGGCTGGGAACTCGGCTGTCCCGCCAGGGTCGCCCACATTCTGGCGCGCACAGTTTGTGTATACGGGAAGAGTAATTGCCATTACGAGTCTCCTTGGCTTACAGCGCCCGCTCGTTAGGGCGCAGTGTTGTTAGTAACCTTTGTGTTCGTCAATCTCATAGAAGCGGATCGCAAAAGCAATCTCTGGAGTCCCGGTAGCAGGCTTCAGGTAAACCCCAAGGCTTCCACCTGGGGCAATGATTATTCTGCCGGAAGGAACAAGTTCAGTTGGCCCACCAGCGGCAAGAATTGTCCTGGTAACTGCGTGACCTCCGGAAAGGTTTGTCAGAGTATCCCCGGTCGACTCATCCCAAATGTAGGGAGTTACCGTTGAGCTCGTCCCTCTCGGATAGCTTGTATGGGTGGAAGCAATTTCCATGTCCGAAAGAGAGGCGCCCACAGCGCCGACCGTGTAGCCAACGAAGATCGCTGCGTTAGTTCCCACGGCCCCAGAAGAAACCGACACCGAGTCGATGACAAGGCTCTTTTTTGAGCTCTCAGAGTTAACAATGGCTCCCATTATCCCGCCATTTGCGGTCATGGTTAGGGTTGGCTTGGCGTCTGTGTTCGTGAGGACGTAGACGGCGCCAGCCTTTGCAGCTGCAAGGCATCCGTCGTCTGCGTTAACAGAGACGCGACCGTTCTCGCTTACCTTGGCGGAGTAGCCTCCACCAGTTCCATCATTGATCTGCATATTCAACATCTCCTCTGAGGTCTTCGCCAGACAGCGCTTCCATGTGCAGCCTGATGTGTTTCAATTCATACAAGACTTCGCGCAGTAAGTCTTGTGTTCTTAAGTCAGACATGAGCTGCCCCTCGTAGCTCTTGGTTGAAATAGACAGGCTTCCGGTCGAACCAGAACTGTCTTTCGCGACCATTTGGTCTTTAACGTCAAAGGGCGACTTCTGAATAAGCCTAGTTTCCTGAGGCCTTGTCGGGTTCTCGGGCCTACGCCTGGTGAATCGCTTGTGATCTAAAGGCATGGCTACCTAGCCCCCAGGTTTCGCTCGTCGGTCAACTTGGGGGTCATGTCGACCCTGCCAGAAGCCTCTTTCACTCGGATGGGAGGCATCGACGGCGCATACTTCATTGACTTAATTAGGCCCCGCTCTTCCAAAATATCCATCAAGCGCCTCTCGTAAGAGAACCAAAGAAGGTCCCTAATTTCCTCTGGCCTTCTTGCGTATGGCTTAATGCCAGTCGTGATCGACAGAAACCTCTCCCCTGCGGTAGCCGGATCGCCAACAACGCCCTGAGACGTGCTTGTCATGAAACTGTCAACAACAACCTTGTTCCATTCAGACACGAGCCTCCAAGCCTCAAAGGACCTCAAGAGGGCCATCCTCTTCGCTCCGAGAGCTGCGTCTGGGCCGTCGGCAAACAACCCCGTTTGGTGCTTCAATCTTCCGGTCCTTGGGTCGAGTGTCGTCCCATACCCAACCCACTCCTGGACAACTTCTGGAAGGAATCGAACATCCCTAGCCGACCTGAGCTCCGTAATATCCACCCCAAAGTACGGGTCCTTCCCCTCTGAGCCCAGTCCAAAGGCGCCAAACTTCATCAGAAGGGGGATCGTGGGATGCACATTCGATAGGACGCCGCCAAGTCCAGGCTTCGTAAGGTCAAGTATCGGTTCAATCGGGTGACCGAAGCCGCTGATAATCTTCCCATTCCCATACGCTGCCGCAATCCGGTATCGAAGGTGCGGCGGAACTGTCGCCATATCCTCGGCGGACATGACATCCTTCTGAAGCATGTCAAGCACCCTTGCCTGGGCGATATACGTCTTTGGCCGATTGTCCATCAACCAGCCCTGCAGCCTGAAGTTCTTTGAGTTCCAGGTCCAGAAGGGGAATATGCGCCTCATCGTATGTCTCTCGAGCGAGGAGAGCTTGTTGTAGTCAAACAAGGTCTGGTTGACTAGATGAGCCGATGCCTCAGGAGACATGCCCTTCTTCATGCCCGTAATCCAATTAGTGTACCGGGCCTGCCTCTCAATCCCCTTGCCAACGCCGCCAGCGAAAAACGCAAGGGACTCGAGGGCGACCTTCGCTCCTGCGGAAGTCATGCCAGCCCCTGCCGCTATCTGGAGAGCCGTTGAGGCGCCGCCAGTCGTTAGCCCAACAGCAATCGACGTGCCGGCAGTCACGCCAGCCGTTGTCGCAGAGAAGGCGCCAACTCGAGTGGAGTTCTTAAGCAACTCCAAATAGGCGGGATAGGCCTCGTTCCAACCGTCAAGCATCGCCTGCTTGTTGGGTTTCCCTAGAGATTTTGCGTGTTGATAGGCCTTGTGCCCGTCTGACATGAACACGTCGTAGTGGGTTTTCCCTGCCATTCCAGCAAACAGACCAGCTGCACCGTAGCCCACCGCCATGGTCATCTTGTGCCCAAAGTCGGCCTCCTCCTCTGCGGAGTTAAACCCATACACGGCGCCAGCACTGCCGGCGAGGAACGGTACCGCTGTGTGCTTCGCCAGCACAGCAAAGGTCTCTTTGTTCATGTTTTGAACGAAGTCTTTCGCTGCCCGACCAAGCGCCTCCGTCTTCTTGGAGGCAAACGTAGCGCCGACATCTGTGACCGTAACCATCTCGGTGTCGACGTTCGTTCTCTCGGCTATCTGTCGCCACTCCTTGAACGTCTTTGTATTGAGGTGCTCAACGCCAGCGTCGTCTACCCATCTAATCGTGTGCAGGGCGTCGTCAGCTCCGTACATGATCGCAAACGAGTCTGCGTATGTACTCGGATTTAGAGCGTCCGTCCCATGCACCAGGGTGTTTTGAATGACGTTAGAGATCGCATTTCGCCCATGGAATGCCGGGGCAAAAATTGTGACCATCATTTTCCAGTTACGAAGATACTCATCGAAGCTGAGGCCCATCTCGCGCAGCATCACATTGTCAGCCTCTTTGAAGCTCTTCATCCAGTCCGGGCGAACTAGGTCTTCTAGGAACGCTGCAATAGGCGCTGGGGCATACAGGTGCTCGCTCATAACAAACGTGAGTTCTTCATCCGAAACTCTAGATACGTCGGCTCCGATCTGCTTGAGCTTGTTGAGCAGATCTTCCTTCGTGACAGGAACAGTCTTTCCGCTTTTGTCCTTAACCCCTGCCTTCAGGAAGTTCCGAATCTCCTTAGAGTGCTCTTTCCATCCAGCCCAAACCGGGTCCGCCAGATAAAGCTCCATGTGCGCGGCCTGAGGAATCCTTACATAACCAGCCTCTTTTGCGGCAGCGTCTGCTGCAGGGACTCCCCCCGGCTTCTTCGCCATGGCGGCAAACTCTGCCTGTCGCGGGTAACGGGTTTTTGTTTCCCGAATAAGCCTCGTATTCGCCAGCCCCTTGCCACCGCCTCTCCCGTAGAGCTGGAAAATCTTAACGGCGTCCGCCTCGTACACAGAGATTTTATCGAGACCGTGCTCCTTGATAATCGCAGCAATCGCGTCCTCCCGAGACATGCCCTTGTAGGTGGACCGAGCTTCCTCGTAAAGCATCCTGGCCGTGTCTTCGCGGACGAGCTGATTGAGCTCCTCAACGCCGCCCTTTTTCGTTCTCTTCAGGGCACTTGCGATAACCGTAGAGAGGGCGCCCTTCTCGCCAAGAATCTTGGCTATCGCCCGCGACCCCTTAACGGTGAAGATGTGCGGAAGGTATCCCTCCAGAAGCATGTCCTCAAGGAACTTCTCCTTGCTATGGTCTTTGCTGATTTTCCCAGCGGCCTTGAAGACTTCATACACGTCCTCAAGGAGGTTTCTTCCTATGTCGAGAGCGTCCCTCGCCTTGTCCGTCAACTTGCTCAGGTCTGGAGCCCTGCCCTCTGCAATCCGCTCAAGGGCTCTAGTCGCCTGCTGCGCCTCTGCGACGGTCACGTCACCGAGAACCTCGTAAAGAGTAGCGTCCGAAGCAAACTCCCTCATGGTGTGCTCTAGAAGGTTAATGCGCGCCTCTGCGGCGCGAATAGCAGCCGCCTCGCTCTTCGTTGAGTACCCAAGAACAGAGGTCAGTATCTGCCGCACCTCCTGGCCTGCGAGGTAGTTCCTCTGCATCGTCTCCAGGAGGAAGTCTCGCAACGGAGCCGCCTCCCTTCCACCAATGGACTCAACCACCTCAGCGGCCCTGTTGACTATCGCCATGGCCTTGGCAGATTTCGCCATCGCCACGCCCTCAGCCTTTCGAGCCCGAACCAAGTCAGATCTTGCCGACCTAGCCCTTACCTCAACAGAGACCGCCTTCTTTGCAGCTGCTTTGGCCTCGTTGGCCGTCTTCCTTGCCTCTTTGGCGAGACTCTTTGCGACTGCTGCTGATTTGCGCTCAAGGGAGATAATGCTTTTCTCGTGAAGCAGGGTGAGTCTTCGCATCTCGGCAAAGTCCCGCCTCTTCGCGGCGCTCAATATCTCCCTGCCGATGTTCCTTGCTTGGTCGCGAAGGTTCACCCACTTCAGCATCGCAGTAGCGACCCTGGCGTTAGTCTCCGACTCAAGTAGCGCCCCAGCCTCTCTGGCCGACTCTGCTGACGACTTGCGTCCCTTGGTAGCCACGCCCTTCCTTGCCGAGAGAGAGCGTCTCTCAAAGACGCTGGCGCCCTCTGGGAGTTCTTCAGCTCCAACCTTAGCGGTAAGCCTGCCTGCTTCTCTTTGCGCCTCTCTGGCCCCAACAACCATGTCCGTCAGCAATCGGTCGGCAGAGGGCGCCTCTAGGGCCGCAGGGTCTGCCCACCTAGTCCTGCTCCCGGCAGCAGCCTTCTCTGCCGACTCCTTCATGAGTCGGGGAACCTTCTCTGCCTGCTTCCAGATCTTCTTTTGAGCAACCCCCAGAGACCTGTTTCTCGTGGAGGAAAGACCCTCGATTTCCTTTACTGCGAGGTTGTATTCTGTCTTGTATTTGCCGGCGAGCCTTGTGAGGTCGTTGAGGTTTAGTTTTTGAGATGGCCCGCCCATCTTCTCCAGGGCGCGAACAGACTCCTCGAGCACCTCGAAAGCCTCTCTGGCAACATCCGCCTTCTCTCTTGCGATCCTGACATCGAGCTCTTTGGAGGCAAGTTCCGCCGCATTCCTATCCATCTCCGCTATTTCAGCGAAGGCCTTCTGGTCGTCCATTTCGTTAAGAGCGGCGCGAGCCCTTCCGGTAACGCTTTCTCTTTGCTGCCTAACCTTCGCCAGATCGCTCTCCGCAGCGAGGACGTTTTTATTTGCCGTCCTTAGTTCGGCGCGAGCAACGCTCGACTCAACCGCAAGGGACTTGTTTGCGTTTGCCATTAGTGCGTGAACGTGTGCGTCTGCGGCTAGTCCATTCGCTATGTCTGCTGCGACACCAGCCTCCCTAATGAGCTCGTCGGACTGTGAGCTAGCAGCCTTCTTCGCAAGATCCTTCGCCTTGCTTGACGCCTTCTGCGCGGCGCGAATCCGGCTAGCAGCCGCTCTTGCGGGGGCATTTGCTGAATGGGGCACGAGGTCGAGGCCGTCCAGGATAGCCTCTCGCAGGGAGTCGAGAAGCAGGAGCCCTTCTGCAGTGTCAGGAGATGGATCCCCCAGGATCTCCAAAGCGGAGCCGTAGAGCGCCCTCTGCTCTGCGTTGGCCGTGTTTTTGTCGATATGAAAGGCGGCTTCGTCAAACTTCCTTATAAACGAAGAGGCGTCGGTGCCCCATCTAGTACCAAGTTTGTCGAAAGACGCGACTTGGTTTTGACCGATGAGGTCGCGAGGGCTTAGTTCCCTGTACCCACCGCTCGAAGTCTCAACGACCCACTCGCCAAAAGTATCAAACTTGAGGCTCTTTCTGATCTCCGGGGTTACTTGAACGAGCCTCTCTCCTGAGGTCATTGCTACTTTTATTTCCGCAACAACGTCCTTTGACGCATCAACAACATTGGCGAAGCCAGACTTTCTTCCGGCAAATATGTCGTCGGAATTAAGAATCTCTTTCCTGGTAAGCGGCTTTGCCCCGTCCTGAATAGACGAGTAAACCGGCTTGGCCTTGCCGCCAATAAACTCAACTCCATCGTCCGTAAGATGAATCGAATCGCTGAAGTCAAAGCCAGAAATGGCCTTGCCCTCGCTCAGCGCCTCGTCGCCAATTCTGGCAATCTCCCCGTCAATGTCTGCCCTGAGCTTGTTTAACCCCTCCTCGACTTGCTGCCTTGGGATAATGTCCAGGCCATCGTCAAGGCGGGCAGCGCTGATCTCCGCGTAGTGTTCGGCAAGGTCGCCCAAGTGCTTTTCTTGGACTCCTCGAACAGCGCGGTCTCCCTTTTCAGTAAGACGGCCGGCGGGAGTCACCAGCACCCTTGGAGTCCTCGGCATCGCCAAGTCTGGCCCGAGCATGGTAGCCGCCTCAAAAAGAAACAGACCGCTCCTGTAGTCACCCGCTTCTATCCTGCGGTCCCTGTCCGCCTTAAGCCTCTTGCGCGCCTCAAGCCCGATAAGGCTGTCAAGCGGGTTTATGAGGGCTAGCGGGTGAACGTCTGCGCCGGTCTTCTCTTTCAGTATCTCCAACTTCTTGTCGCCAAGCCGGCTTGTGGTTAGCCAGTCGCCGCGCTCTGCGTTGTAGATCGCCCAGTCAGGCATAAGGAGGTCGATAGTTAAGCCGGATGCCTTTTGAAGGAACTTTCTAGACTTGTCGAGGGTTTCTGGATCGTCCATCCCGATGAGGCCGCGAAGAATGTTCTCAGTGACATCAGAAGGGCCCTCCCACGGTCGAGGCGCATCTCCACCGTAAGGGCTTCTGTTGTTGCTAAAGCCAGGAAGGTTTGGGTCGAAGTAAGCCCGAGACAGTTTGTTTCCTCCAGACCCCGCAGAGGTAAACCCCTCTCGCATTTGCAGCTGAAGAGACCGAATCTCGCTGGCATGCTCTTCCGAAAGTCCAGAAACGCCGGAACGAGAGCGCCTGGAACCCTTAGCCCAAACATCTACTTCATGTGCGCCGGGAATTAGGCCGCTGCCGGTTGGGCCCAAAGGCCGCTCCCCATACGCATACCCGTTTTCGGCGGCAATCCGCTTGATTCGATTTCTTGCGTCTTCTGCCTGGTTGAGCCCAAAGACAATCTCTTCGTAAGCCCCTCTTGCGTCGTCCTTCTCGTGAACCTTGCCCAGGAAGTCGCTTCGCTCCTTATTCGTCTTGCCCATAAGGGCGCTAAAGTCCGCCTCAGCAGAGGCCTCAGCGTGTATCGGGCGAACAACACTCTTTCCGAAAACCGTAAAGCCAACGTCCACAACATCGGCAAGTTGCTCTAGAGGCCGGTGCCACCAAGCGCCGCCTTCCGGCTCTGGCCTATATCGAGAAACACTCTCTAGAAACTGCTCTCCCCTTGAGTCTTTCTTGAGAAGGTCTTCTATGTGCCGAGACTTCTCTTTACTGCCCAAGCCTTCTTGGCCCAACACCTTGCCGAGAACAGCTCGTTCGGCAAACTCGAGTTTCGCTCCTGGGGCAATCTCGTACTGTGGCTGGTCTACGGGCGCAGCGAGCTCGTCTGCACCGCTCCAATCAACTTCTGAGGAACTGATTTGCCTCTGGTCGGACGGGGCGGCGTCTACACCGCTCCAATCAACTTCTGAGGGGTCAACTCGCTTGACTGCCATGGTCAGTTATTTTTTTCTGGGGCTGAAGCGCATGTCTTGTTTTCCGTCCCTGCCCAAGGGTATCTCCCACACCGTCCCGTCACCCCTCGTCGTCACCCCCCACTCGTGTGGCTCAGACGGAGTTGCTTGATTAGACCCGCCGCCAGTTCGAGAAGGAATCATACCCAGCCCTTGCAACATCCTGATGGTCTCGCTTGGGTTGTCTACGTTGGCCTCCTGTAGGAGTTTCTTTCTTCCCGCAGGGGTCTTTGAAAGCTCAAAAAGCAGGCCTCTTTGCGGGTCGTCAAGGTCGAGGGCGTCTCCGACAGTTTGCGCTAGGGACCTAGCCTCGGCTTCAGTCAGCCCGCCTGCTCTTCTTCCTTGGGCTGTGAGGGCGCGGGCATCATTTCGGGCCTCTGCAATCCTCTCCCTGCTCTTAAACCCTGCCATGCGAGCGTCGATCTGTTCCTCGTACCGCATGTCCTCAGGACCCTTTGCCTCCGCCTTGAGTGCGGCAACCTCCGCATCCTTAAAGTAGTTTTCAGCGATCCCCCTAACTTCCTCCGACTGCAGATGCTCGATGCTTTTACCCGACAGAACAATGTCGATGTCGCTTGAAAGGTCCTTAGCTTTACTGGCAAGCACCGCCCTTTCCACGTCGAGCCTAAGGTAGTCAACGACGATCTGAGCCCTTTTCCTTGCCTCCTCAGGAGGGAAGCCCTTGTTCTCTACATCTGCATCGACAAGGATTTTTAGCAACTCCTCCTTTGTCGACGTTTGACGCAGTCTCTTGGCGGTTTCCAGCTGGCTCTGAAGATCACCGTCTCCGCTAACGACAAGAGCAACATCTTGGAACTGCGTCTCCGCCACAGACGCTGCGCTTTCCGCAGACTCCATCTCGGCATTAAGGGCTGCGTCTCTTTCCCGCCTCGCGTTCTCGAAATACTTTATCGAGAGGGCTGCAGTTCGGGCTTCGTTCTCTCTGAGACGGTCTGCCCGCTTAGTCCACAGAACCGCATTATCCGCATTGTTCCGCGCCGTAGCACCCTCTTCCCCGAGAACCTTCCTGTACGTCTGCCCAGCCTCGCCCATGAACTCCTTAAAGCGATCAAAGTTGGTCATCTGGAGGTTTGCTAGGTACGAAGCGGCCTTGTCAGAAAGGCCGGCAAAGACAGGGTCGGACTTCAGGACCGCAAGGGCTCCCTTAACCCCCTTAGCTCTTGCCTCGCCCCTCGCTGCCTGGAGCTCCTGGCTACTCATCTTCGCTGCCCTAGCCCTGAGGCGTTCAAAGTCAGCCATGGGAACACCCTCATAGCCCTCAACGCTTTCAATGCGCTGTTGCAGAACTCCTGGGGATAGGCCAGCGAGAAGGTTTGAGATCTCCTCAGCCGCTTCTTCTGGGGTTCCAGAGTAGAGAGTCTCTTCGGGAATAAGACCGCCCTTAACAAGGCTTTGGATTAGACGGGTGGTGTCCATCCTTTCCTGCTTAGCCTTATCGTCGATACCAGCAACCTTAGCCATGAACTTGTCCGCGCTGGGCTCACCGCGCCGCTCTGTGCCGGCAGGCGGGCCTGGAGCAAAAGTGCGAGAGGCCGCGCCGGGTATTCGCAAGGCTTCCGGGGTTACGAAGCGCTCGCCGCTGGGGGTTATGTTCCGCCCTGCGTACCCGCCACCAATGTCACCAACGCCCTCCTCTTTCCCCCTGGCAATCCGGGCCATTAGACCCTTGTCGCTAAACATATCGCCAACCTGAGCGCTTTGAAGCGAAGCGGTTCCTGGAGCAAGGAGCTCGGCAAGTATGTCTGATTCTGAACGAACTGAATAAGGAACCCCAGCAACCTCTCCGCTTAGGATGCCGGTCCCGCCAGCCCCGCCAGTAGAGCCAGTAGCCCCACCAGTAGTCCCGCCTCCAGATGTCGGATAGGCGGCTTCCCTAGCCTTCCTCTGCGCCTCCTCCCGCATGAACCTTCGTTGGTACTCAATGTCACGCGCTTGCTTCTCTGCCAGAGCGACCTTTCGGCCCTCCATCATGCCTTGGTAAATGTCCTTAAAGGTATTGGCGTAAGGGCGCATTGCGTTTGCACTGATTAGTTCATCAGCCAAACCACTGCCCGGATAGAGGTCGTGCCCGTTAGCCATCAGAAGCCCCTAAGCGTAGGAAAGATTGTAGAGGTTGGAGACTCCGCCGCCGCCCATACTAAGGCCAGGAGAGTCTTGCTCATACGGGTTTTGCCCGAACTGAACCGTGCGAAGGGGGCGCTTGTTTCCGGCCAGCATCGCCTCACCCACGCCCACGTCCATGAGGGCTCCTCCTGCAGCAGTTCCTGCAGAGATGTATTGGCCTGCATACGGGATAGCCGCCGCCAGTCCAGCCTCAAGCCTGTTCACCTGCTCAACAGTTTCTCGGGCCTTAGCCACGTCCTGCTTTCTCTCCATCATCTTCTGAGCGCCCCACTTGTCAACGTCCTGCTGGACCCTGCCCATAACTCCAGACATTGCCTTTCTGAAGGTGGGGGCCATTGAGCCTATCGCCGCCTGGCCCATGGAAGTATCTCGACCGCCAAACTGAGCTGAGACGAGCTGGCCCTGCGTCTTCTTCGCTCCCCTCTGCATGGCACCGCCCTCGCCAATAGCCTGTCGATAACGCTCTTTTGCGTAAGGGGCGATGAACCTGTCGTAGTAGTCCTGGTCGGAGAGGCCGATGTTGGCCTTCTTGAACTGGTCTGCAGCTGCAATCTGTGTAAGTAACATTATCTAGTCCAGCCTCCAGTAGAGGAGGGGCTCTCCCACCAATAGGGGCCCCTATGAAACTCCTGAAATCCCCCGCCTGGCGTGAATCGGTATCTGCCAGAACCTTCCTCAGTCTCTCTGATCCGATTCTCGTTAAGAAGTTGGAACAACTGCCTCTCGCGCTCTGCTCTAGCCTTTGGGCCCTCGGTTGTTGGATCAATCCCATACATCGTGCCGATGTCCTCAACGCCCATCTCGCGAGTGCTTATGTCGACTCCCCTTCGTGCAAGGTCCTGAGCAAACTTGCCTCCGGTAGAGACAAGGCTGGATATGTTTTCTGCTTTCAGTTTATCGACAAGGGCCTGCTTTTTAATTCTGGCGTTATCCCAAGAAATGGTGCGGTTCATGTCGGCGCTTCGACGGTCCTGTGAAACATTCTGAGCTGCCTTAGCGAAAGAGGCGAGCATGTCTCCTCGCTGACCAAGAGCCCTGCCACCTAGCCTCGAGTAATCAAGGGGGGCAGACTCTGCCTTCCTTCTAGCCTCGCCAAGACGACCGGACTGCACCTCAAATGCAGTGTCGTAAGGCCCCATGGGTTTTGTGTATGAAGTAACCATCAGCCTCGGTTTATTTTCTCGTAAATGATTTTAGTTCCTGAGATTGAGTCTGACGAATCCTGCGTAACCACAACAATCGGCGGCGGAACTGTTGCTTCATAGGCGAGTGTATCCTCTTTCCTACCGTAATTGGCGACAACAACAAGCTCTGTATTTCCAATCACCATCGTAGAACATGCGTCTTTATCGTTTAAGCCGAGCCCAAAGGGCTCCCAGTTGACCGTGTGCCTGACGTTGTGCCAACCAGCCTGAAGTCGGCCTGCGTCGTTAGAAAGCGACGGGGAGACCATGCGTGTTTTCTCTAAATCTACCGGAACGCCCTCGTCAATAGGACTAATCTTCCACGGCATGAAAACGCCGCGCGATACATCGAACTTGCTGCCGTAGGCCCCAAGCCTTCCCCTAAGAAGTGACCTGGCCTGAATGTATTCGCTGCCTGGGTCGGAGTCAGACCCCTCCCACAGGGCGTTAAATGTCCACGCGAAAAACCCGTAACCACCCTGCTCCTTTCCATCAGGGCTCTTGTTGAGTTTTCTATTTATCCGGTGAACGGTAGCGGAGAAGAAGACCAGGACATCTGCAGGAGCCCTGAGGCGGAACCTAAGCGCTCCGCCAGGAACATCAAAAGACTTGTCCCCTGTTCCTGGGAGAACTGACCAGTGCTCTGACGAGGTCTTCCTCGAGAACACGTCGGACAGGGCGCTTTGGCGAAAGCTCTGACCACGGATCACCGCATCCTTGGAAAAGTTATTGTCGTGAACGCCGCTCTGAAAGAGCCCTTCCATTGCGTCAAAGGCAAAGGATGCGTCGTCAGCCGTTGCTGGAGACCCGTCAGAGATGCCCGGAGGCACGGTAAAGTTAATGGTTGTCATCTATGGACCACGAACACGACAAGGCTCCCGCGAAGGGGTGTATCCTCGATATGCCCAGACGGAAAGAGTATCGCGCCAGCAAAATCAATAGAGAGGCTTACGGTATGCACGTAACCCTCTTCTCCGCCGTTCTTCGCTTGGTACGCAAATACAATCCCAGCTTGTCCGTATTGCTCTGGGTTGTCCACATGCGTATGTTTCAACAATCCCTCGCTATAACTGGCACCAGATGGCGAGACGCTCGAGGCGGCGATTGTCACCTTAGAGCGGTTAGAGCCAGATGAGCCAGACTTGATCCCATCATAATTGACACTGCCCACAATAAAAACTCCGTCTCCAGAGGAGGCCGGGAACGAGAGGCTTGAAAGCGGTATTGCCGCAGAACCGCCGACCACTACGGGGCCAAGCGAGACGTGGTGACCACCCACATACTTCGTCATCTTCCCTTCTGCGAGGTGGTAGGTGTCTAGTGAGCCATCCTCGATGTTTTTCCAAGTAAGCTCATTCGCGGCGTCCCGCATGTCCTCGATGTTTTTTGAGATGTCTAGCGACGAGAGGACCTCTCCGTCCTTCTCTCTGAAGTCTGAGGTGTAGATAAAGACTGACATTATCGATACAACGCAAAAGCAAAGATGTTTGCCTTGAGAATCCGGACACCCCACCCTGAGTCACCAGGGATGTCAGCATCCCCCGTCCCGCCTCCTGCGGCTTCGTCAAGCGACCCCGTGCCCCGACTAAGCTCCCTGTACTTAATTGACGGCGAAAACTGTATCTGTCCACCGCGAGCGATGACAGTGGTCACAACCGCAACGGAGGCGCCAAACACTGTGTGACTGATTCCGCCAACACCCTCAGCAACGGAAAGCCCGTCTTGAGAGCTCTTTATCCTCAAGTAAACATTCGCCCTGTCGTGGTTTTGCGGGCCACCCCCTAGGTACGGTCCTGCTGAATCGTTCACAGACGTTCCGTCGCTTGTTCTGTATGCGCCAAAGTCAATAGACGCGCCCACTATCCAAGGACCATCGCCTCTGGACTGGGCTTTTAGGGTTAGGCCGTACTTTCCAAGGTCTCGCCATCTAATAGCCCGCTTGGCGATGTTCTTTTCGGCCAAAGACGATGCGACTGAGGTTTTGTATAGAAACTCGCCGTGCTGGTCGACGATGTCAGATGTTCCGTTGTGCTCAAGGTCCGTTGGAGGGACGATCTTAATCGGAGTCAGGGTCTCCCTGTCCACGTTGTTTTGGTCAATAGTGGACATGTGTCCGCGAATACGCTGGAACTCAGCCCACAAATCGTCTGGAACGTCAGCCTGTCCTGGTCGAGGATAAAAACCCTTCCTGTAGTACATTCTATGGACCCGCCGAAGGCTTGTAGTTCTCTATAATCGTAATGGCCCTGCGGACAGATCTTGGACTGTCGACCGAAACAGAGCCTCCTCCTCCGAGAAGGCGAAGGCAATGCGAGGCCCTTTTTGAAAGCGGCCATGACCCTGACCCGCCCAGGTTGGACCTGCTAACAGCTCTCCTCAACCTGGAAAGCATGGCTTCGCTTGTGGCAAGAGTAGTCCTTACTGCCGCCTGATCGTCTTCATCGCGACCTTCCCAGGACATTACCGTTGCCTCTCAGAGCCCTTGCTTGCTCGCCATAAAACGAACCCGTCAAGCATGAACGGCTCCTTCTCGTTGCCATTCTCAAACTCAATCTCTATTTCACGACAAACAACAGTCTCTGGGAAGACAAGCCGTTGGAACAACTGTCTGCGGCCATTCCACTTTCCCTCTCCCCAGTTCTTGTACGTTGTTGTGTCGTCAGGGTCGACTGGGTCGTCAGCCCAGCCAACCAGCGTAGTGAGATCTGTGTTCTCTGTTTTCTGTGCAGCTGTTCCAAACTGGTCAAGGGCGAATGTTCTCGAGCCAACAGCCTCCGGATTCCGGTCTTTATACCAGCGAACAGTCAGTTCTTGGTCGCCCATATACGGGAAGAACACGTCTATCCCGGCAACCTCCATCTGCTCGTCTGAGTTCCATCCTGT
>Ga0233415_10000374_pt1 | contig 21599 bp, 32 predicted proteins | sample Na_anoxic_12_MG_FD_188631 | JGI IMG/M metagenome (GOLD analysis project Ga0233415, IMG submission 188631) | Seawater microbial communities from Saanich Inlet, British Columbia, Canada - Na_anoxic_12_MG | ecosystem: Environmental > Aquatic > Marine > Inlet | place: Canada: British Columbia... | reverse complement strand
TGTTGCTTCTGGTGTTGCTTCTGGTGTTGCTTCTGGTGTTGCTTCTGGTGTTGCTTCTGGTGTTGCTTCTGGTGTTGCTTCTGGCGTTGCTTCTGGCGTTGCTTCTGGCGTTGCTTCTGGCGCTGGAATTGGTTGCACTAGTTCAGCATCAACCACTTGAGCTGCTGGTGCTGCTGGTGCTGCTGGTGCTGGTGCTGCTGGTGCTGCTGGTGCTGCTGGTGCTGGTGCTGCTGGTGCTGCTGGTGCTGCTTGGAAACCCTGTTCTCCGACAGATTTAGCCTGATCGTATAGATATTGAATTAAAAATTTGGCTATGGTGTTATTATCATACTTTTGTTTATAAGATTGCATTTTACCCATTTGATAGCCGGGGTTGGCTAAAAATTGGCGGGCTCCTCTAAATGCATCACCTAAACGATTTTCATTTAAAAGACTATTAGAGTGATATTTAACTAAAGGGTTTTGATATAATGACTCAGCAATAGCGTTTAGAACAGCAATTGCTTCTTGTGGGTTACTTTGCAAGCCATCATATATGTCATTGAGATTGGATCTAGAATTTTCACGTTGTGCTTTTAATTTTTGCAATTTAGCTAACAAATCTTTTTGATTGTTTTCAGCGCTACCAATCTCACTATTTAAATATTTTAACAAATCATCTTGGCTTGATTTGCTTTTACCTTTATTCTGGTTCTGCTTTTTAGGCGGAATAGGCGGAAGAGGAGGCGCTCCAGGCACGTCCGATTTAGGTTCTGCTTGTGGTTGTGCTTGTGGTTGTGCTTGTGGTTGTGGTTGTGCTTGTGGTTGTGCTTGCGGCGCAGGCTGTTGGCTACTCAAAATTGAGCTTACTATGCTGGTAACTTTCTGACCAGCCTTGGCGTCAAGCCCAAATAGCCCATAAACTTGATTGAGCCATTCCTCATTTTCCAAGACATTGCCTTGTATTTCTCCCGCTTGACTGATCAGGGATCGCAGTTGTTCGTCAGCACCTTCCCCCTTTAAATATTGATTTATATTAGATGCTGGCCCTGGAGTAATTTTAGATTTTAAGTAAGAACTACCAACTTGCCCCAGTTGTTTAAATGTATCAGCTAAGCCTCCCTCATTAAATAGATTACTATTTATAACCGATTCAATAAATATATAAGAGTTAGGTAATTCACCATTCGATGATAAAACTATTTTGGATTCACCAAAAATAATTTTACACTTGGTTACTGTAAACGACTGACCATCATGGTTAATGCTTGAAATTTTCATATATTATATTTGAGGCCAAAAATGAGACTTCCTTTAATTGTAATTACCTACGGTTTTACTCCCAAATTATGCTCGTGGGAAGATAACGGAACACACAAACTACCATTTTTCAATGAGCCAGCTATAGCTCAATTATTTCTTGACTCTTACGAGGAAAAAATGGGAGAATTATTAAGTGACAAAGAGAAATTACAAATACAATTATGTCAGAGTTCGCAACACGCTTTAGATATGATGAAAATTATCGGAACAGTAGCACCCAATGCTAAGATAATATTAAACGCAGCGCCACTTGTAGAAAACCCTCAAGAAGCTATCCAAAAGATAGCACACCAATTTCAAGATATAGCTACTGTAGTGAATAAAGAATATGACATAGAAGAAGCTACAGAGATTCTAAACGAATTAAATCAATCTGAGTCGGGAGAAGAGCCTGCGGAATAATTATTACTATTATTTCCCATTACCTTAAAATTCCCCGGATCTTCAAAATATATCACTTTAGGCTTAATCTTTGGTGTGATAGCATCTTCTTCTATGTTAAGATCAAGCGCTTCCTCTAATTGCTTCTCGTTTATATTGTCTTTTGTTCCAGACATGGTATGCAATGTTATAGGAATTATTTGTGTAAGCAAAATGCAATTTATTTTTGTGTACAGCTAAAGATGGATATGAACCCTTGAAAGTTTTTGTAATATCTACATAATCTTTCACTTCAACATTAGTTTGAACATTTGAAGGGGATCTAGGCAGGACACTGATTCGACCAAGTGATAAATTTATTCTACTTCTGCTTCTCTTTCTATTCCACAGAATAAAAATATCTTTCCCCCAATTGATAGCATGGATTGAACTGTTCAGATTATACAGCGGTGAATCAACGGCGGCTTTTTTTAACCCATTACGATCACATATGTTATGTAAAGGAGAATAGATTTGAGCAGCATTGACTGTTTGAACTGACCACCTGTGGTAAGGAGTAAATGTGCGCGATAATGAGTACAACTCATTCCCATCCAAGAAAAGAGTAGGTTGGATACAATTAAAGCCGTAGTTTATGGGTTTTACTTTATTAAACTTGTGGCAGGGGTGGTTTTGTGATAATTGCGAAGGCAGGCTTTTATTTGGTTCCAGACGAAAAATCACATTATGAGCATCTTGTTCGTTATAAAGTGGAATAACTGTGCTGCCGTCCGGCATAGAGATGGGGTTACATCTCGCTAATAAATGCTCACTCGATTCAGCTATTTGAACACCTTCTAACATCATAGGATGATGACTTTTACCAACTATTAGTCTTGACAACCAAAGGCTGCAATTTTGCCATCTCATAGCTCCTTTTGTATCAGATTCAAATTTTGAGTAAATCAGGTATGCTTCCCCATCGTGGCTAAAAACGATTGGGTTGCCAGTTTTGCCGCCCACACGTTCATAAGGAGCACCATCAAGTAAATCCGAGTTGGCCGGATTAGCAAGATATACGCTTTGATCATCCTGACATTCTTTTACTCCACTATACCACGCCAACACTGGTATGCCCTTATGCGTGTTAACAGAAGCGCAGTGATTAAATCTTTCTTTGCTAAATTCTTTAAACTGTTTAAACTTAAACATACGTTTTTAAACTTTCATTGAAATATATAAAGCAGGGTGGGGTGCTCCCCTTAAGGATGTAATACATCAATGGATAATACACAATGGATAGTAAATCTTTAAGCAGCTGGATAAGGCAAGCTAGATATAGAGCCAGCAAAAAAAACATAAAAAATGACCTAAGCATAGATGATGTTAAACAAATCGTCGAAAAGTGCAATTATAAATGCGCATACTGTGATAAGTCAAAGGCGTGTTGGGGCAGTGATGCTGACGCTTTAGATCATCCTTTCCCACTTTCTGAATGCACACCAAATGTTCCAGCCAATGTCTTACCAGTATGTAAACAAATCAAGAAAGAGAAGAAGCATACCGATTTAGCATATATGTTTATAATGGGTCTTATAACACAACAAACGTATTTAAATTGCTTGAAAGTAATGTTTTCAAACAAGGGCTCCGAATACGTTAAAAACCACGTAAAGAAAATCACAGGTTTATAATATGCCTAAAAAACCATACCCAGGAGTAAACCCCTCCATAAAGACCATATCTAAAATGGGTGGGCTACACCGATCTTGCTTTGTAATCGATGTTTTAAGCGGAGAAAAGCTAAGCAATACCCAACAGGCTGTAGTAGAAGAGCACCTGCAAGCACATCTTAATAAGATAGTGAACTTAATGCCAGCGGTCGAGAAAGCAGAGGTAATACACCCTGAAAGATTTGACCCCCTAGTGCTAGAAGGTCTACGCTTAAAGTAGATATTAGTAGTTGTATTTCTAGATTTCTTTCTATGTATTTTATTTGTTGGAAACATTAATAAGCAATTATTGGTGTGCAACACATTGTACGGAGGAAATACAATGACGAAAAATACAACTAAGTCTAATTTTGGTGGTCGCAAGTCATTTAAACGCGGCTCTGAGGTTCGGATTTTAACTGTCGATGGTAAAGTTTCGAAAACCGTTTTTCGAGTCGACCCCCTCGATGAAGATCATCCGGATTACAGCGAATATGTAAAATCTGACCGTAAAGGACTAGTGTTACTTCGAGGGAACAACGCATCTATCCAAGTTTTATTCAGAAGAATCTTACCCGTCAGTATTGAAGGGCAAGCACCTGTGATAGATTCAAGCGGTAAACACTTTACAATTTGTCCTAAATGCAGCGATGTATTTGAAGTAATTGACCCCCAAGAAGCTAATTGTAATACCTGTAACGAAATCTTTCAACTATATTGGCTAGGAACTAAACCCATGTCGCAACCCATGTCGCAATCGAACCCAGAAACCCCTGTTGCTGATGCAACTGACGCTATTGAAGTCACTACAGAACCTGTAGTAGCAACAGAGGCAGTTGTTAAACCAGAGGCAGAACCCACCGCAGAAAAAGCTGTCAAAGCTGTCAAAACACCTGCGGCTAATCAGCGAGAAGTCAGAACACTTTGCCTAAAATCCCTAGCAAACCAGCCTGGTTGTGACTTATGGACCAAAAATGGTGTCAAATTTGACCACGCTAATGTTGATGTTAAGAGCCATGCTTTAATTATCGGTGGTAGTAATCCACGTAAGTATTGTTTTAACACTTATGACGGAAGTTTAGGAAAGAAAGCTAAAGATTTGATGGTAGCAGAATTTTTAGAAAATAAATTCGAAGTTTCAGAAGAATCGGATTCGAAACCGCCATGGCATTACATTAAAGGCAATTTCGAGAAGCATCTAGAGGATTTAACCAAAAAAGGCTACACAAAGAATTAGCAAGAATTAGCAAGAATTAGCAGAACCAATAAAAAACAGCCCAAGCATTTGTTTGGGCTGTTTTTGTATATAAATTAAAACTGGAACCAAACTAGGGATCATAGGATCATATGCTTGTTTTATCTAGAAAACTTGAGCAGCAAATAATTATCAACGAAAATATTCATGTTAAAATCGTGGAAATAGGAAGGGATTATGTTAGATTAGGCATAACTGCCCCCAGGGATATTGGGATTTATAGAGAAGAACTTATTCAAAAAGGCAAGATACATAATGGCAGACCAGCAGATTCACAACTTAAATGAAATCCAGTACAATATAAGCGTGCTAAGAAAAATGATCGATTGTATGGATGAAGATGAAAATTGTAATGCCTGCGTTGCTCTTTTAAATTCCCAATGCGATAAAATCGATGAATCGATAGTCAAAAATCAAAATATGATAATTAAGAGCTTTGTGGGTTTATTAGAGGACCTCAGTTTAGACATCAAATTTTTAGAATTTGAAAACTACGCGACTAAAAACGAACATAAGCAGTTATATGATTTAATTAGGAAGATCATAGAATAGCATGGATATCAAAGAAAAAGTAGTGTTGGTAACAGGCGCTAGCGGGTTTTTAGGCACCCATGTCATGAAAGAACTAAAAAGCCATGGACTATCAACAGAAGAAGATACAAATGCGGCTAATCTATTCACTTCTCCAAAATCAGACGAAAAAGATTTAACTAAATTAAACGATGTAAAAGAATTATATGCTCAGTTAAGACCAGATATCGTAATACATTTAGCAGCAGTCGTTGGTGGAATCGCCGCGAATAAAGATAATCCTGGAAAGTATTTTTACGACAACATGCAAATGGCTCTCAACATGATTGAGATGGCGAGAAAATACGAAACAGAAAAATTTGTTGGCATCGGAACAATCTGCGCATACCCCAAGCACACTCCAGTTCCATTTAAGGAATCAAACTTATGGGCCGGATACCCAGAAGAAACAAATGCACCATATGGTTTAGCTAAAAAAATGATGCTAGTTATGTCGCAGGCATATAGACAGCAATATGGGTGTAATATGATTTACTTGCTGCCTGTTAATTTATACGGCCCAGGAGACAATTTTGATCTACATTCATCACATGTAATACCAGCAATCATAAGAAAATGCGTTGATGCAATCGATAATGAAGATAAAAGCATAACATGTTGGGGAAATGGTAAGGCAACAAGAGAGTTTTTATATGCTCCAGACGCTGCTGATGCGATAGTGCAAGCTACATTGCACTATGATAATCCCGAACCAATCAATATAGGGTCAGGGGTGGAAATTAGCATAAAAGATCTAACAAACTTGATTGCTGAATTATGCGGGTTTAAGGGCAAAATAAAATGGGACACCACAAAACCAAATGGCCAACCCAGAAGATGCCTAGACACAAAACAAGCTAAAAAACAATTTGGGTGGGTTGCTCGTACCAAGTTCAAAGATGGCCTAACTGAAACCATAAAATGGTATAAAGATAACAAATATGACATAATCAAGAACGAAAAAGATGCCATTTAGAAAACAAAGAGTCGATAAACAATCTAAGAAAATAGCTCAGCTAAAACAGCAGGTAGTTCATAGAAAAGCCGCGCCATCTAAAAAACCGGATGTCTCACCAAAAACAGCGCCTATGTCGAACAAAGACTTAATTCAGATCGCGCACAAGCCACAATTTCCTATAATAGTAACTGCTTATACAGTAACAAGCCATTTAGGTGATTATTATAAAAAAGCTATTGCGAGATTTACTAGGTCATGTATCAAACATGACCTTAAGCACATAGTTTATCCGCTTAATGGCGTTGGTGATTGGGTGAAAGGATGTAACCTAAAACCCACTGTGATACTGGACGCTTTAGAAACATTTAAACAACCAATACTGTGGGTAGATGCAGACGCTGTAATATTAAAACACCCAGCAGCATTTGACAACCCATCTTTTGATATGGCTTTGCACGTGCAGGGAAGTGGCCACTGGCTAAGCGGCACATTGTATTTTTCTGACAATGCTACCAACTTTGTCAAAGAGTGGAAAAAGGTAACAACCACCAGCACACCAGATGAAATAACCTTACTTAACATTTATAGAAACAGCGGCATTAAACCAAAAATGTACTCTTTACCGCCTGAGTATAATCAAGTTGTCCACACTGGCACTGATTTAACCAAGTTGGTAATAGGACATTATATCAGACCAGACATCGCGCCTAGCAGAGGCGTTAAACCAATTTTACCGAGTGACCTATGATACACATACTATGGCCAACAATAAGACCTAAGATGATGGTTGAAACTTACAATCATTGGATAGAAAATCATACCAGCAGCCAAAAATTTAAGACCAATGTGGCTGTTAATACATTAGATCAAAAAAACCAAGTGTGTGATCTAATTGGAGATGACATGAGATCAAGTTCAGGTCAGTCGACTCTCGGCAGCTTTGATGTACATGTCTCAGGAGACAAAAAAGGAGTTACTAACGCCTGCCATTTTTTAACTAACTTAGAAACAGTAGATGGCCCAAATTCAGATATAGTAATACTGGCTTCTGATGATTTTTACGTTCCAAAAGGTTGGGACAAGTGGATAGTCAGCGCTTTAACTAAATCCGTAGAAGCGTTGAGAGTAAATGACGGTTATACGCCATTAGATAACATAACAATTCCAATTATGACAATGGGCTGCCTGAAAAAGATTAACCGAATGTTGTATCATACAAGCTATCACCATTCATACTCAGATACAGAGTTGTTTTATAACCTAAAACAACTGGGATATTTGACTGATCTGTGGAACAGCTCGCCAATGTTTGAACATAAAAACTGGGCCAACAATAAAAGACCTATGGATAGCATAGACAAAGCTTTAAGGGGTGAAATCCTAGAAGCTGATTCAAACAATTATAATAAAAGAATGGCGATGCCGGTAAAGGAAAGGATTAAATGATTCATTTAATATGGGCTACTGCAAGACCAGACATATTTTTGCGATGCCACCACACTAAATGGATGGAAACCGCTAAAAACAAAGAAGCAATAAAAACATACGTTATAGTTGATAGCCAAAAACATATTGATCATATATATAACACTAAAATAAGCACGTACTATAATAGCAAAAAATGCAATGTGTTGCTTAATAAATCTGACACACGCGGCGTAGCAAAGCCTACTAATCAGGCAGCACAACAGCTTAAAACAAATGACGGAGACATTATAATATTAGCATCTGATGATTTTGAAGCACCACAAGGATGGGATAATTGGTTAAATAAAATAGCAACAGAACACGACAATAAGTGCATTTGGGTAAATGATGGATTCAAGCCCGGTGGAACCATAACAATACCAATTTTAACACATAAATGTTTTAAAAGTTTAAATCAGATAATATACCACCCATCATATAATCATGAATGGTCAGATGCCGAATTATATGACGTTTTAAAGGAAATGGATCGTTTACATGACGTTAGATCGGCTGGCGTAGTTTTCCAGCATAATCATTGGGCTAATGGCAAAAGAAAACAAGATAGTGTCGATGGAGAATGCCGAAAACTACACCATAAAGACAGAGCTAACTATATGTTAAGAAAACATTTAACTGTGGATGGTAAGCTAAAAACATGAAATACCTTACACAAAAAGATATACCTAATTATAGAGAACAGCATAGGCCAAGTAAATGTCCTATACTTGGTAATGATCAATACGATGCTGTACTAGATCACGACCACAAGAGCGGTCAAGTGCGTGGTGTAATATCTAATGAAGCGAATGTTTTAATAGGAAAGATAGAAAATTTTTATAAATCGAGATGTGCTAAAAGCGCAAATGACCTACCGACTTGTTTAAGACAAATAGCCAAATATTTAGAGCAAGAGCAAGGACCACTGCATCCAGTAGGTCTAAGACAGTTAACTAAACGATTTAAACATAAAAAGAAAACTGATCAAATAGCCATACTGGAAGAAATGGGCGTAAATTGCTCTGAATGCAAGAACAGCAAAGAAAGAGCTTCACTATATAGAGAAGCATATAAAGATTTATAATGCTCAATTATAGCTTCAACATATCAGAAAAAGAAATAGAGTATTACAAGTATTACGGTTATATAATACTTGAAGAAATTATAGACTCAGCATTAATAGACCAGGCACGTGAAGAAACAATAAAAATAGATAGACAAAACAAGCTAGACATATGGAAAAGAAGACAATCTGATGCTGTACTTCGTTTAGCCAACCACCCCGGCATAATGGATATACTATATAAAATATATGAGCACGTTCCTTTTCCTTTTCAAACTTTAAATTTTTTACATTCTCCAGCTATAAGAGTCCATTCGGACACTATCCATTTTAATACTGCACCTTTAGGATATATGTGTGGAGTTTGGGTAGCCTTAGAAGACAGCACAGTAAACAATGGGCCATTAGTATATTATCCTAATTCCCATCATCTGTATCCAACCATGTTTGAGGACATAGACTTAAAACCAACAAGAGAACTACATTTACAAAATTTGGGTCAATATTCGCTGTATTTAGAAAATAAAATCGACAAACTCAAATTAAAAAGTAAAACGTTAACTTGCAAAAAGGGAACACTACTTATATGGGATGCTAACTTAATGCATAGATCTGAGCAGCCAAGACCAAATACAACCAGGTGCTCTCAAGTCACACATTATTATTTTGACGTACCAACAATCCAGTATCTACAGCCAGCATATGGCAGGCATTATAAGAAAATAGATGCTAAGGCATTACAACAACATATAAAGAGAAAATGAAAAACACTGTTGAATTTATTGGATACTACGGCGGTGATACAACCGTAGCATGTTCAGCTTGGACTTCCACCGATCGCGAGTTAAGCAATACCAAAAAAGCCAGAATCGGCAAAATGCTAGATATGTTATGGTCAAATGAACATGAAACGCCTTTTGAAAAAGGTATTGTTCATTTTCTTGTAGATACTGACATTGCTAGTCATATTCATTTGCTTAAACATCGCATTAGTAGTCTTAATGCTGAGTCAGCTAGGTATAAAGAATTAAAAGAAGATAAGTATTACATTCCAGAGGATTGGATCGGGATTGATACACATATTGACTATCGCATAGATTGTGGACAATTCACAGCGGGGTCTTGGGCAAATGCCCTAGAAGAATATACAGAACTAGGTAACTTATTGTATCACCAATGTATAACAGAACTAGAACCAGTCTTGGGACGCAAGAGAGCAAAAGAGTCAGCACGATTCTTCAAAACGTATAATAGCCAGATTCAGGCCGATGTGATGTTCAACATGCGTAGTTTTGCTAATTTTGTAAAACTGCGGTACAGCGAGCACGCTCAACTAGAGATTAGAGAAATAGCAAAGCAAATGCTAAGTTTGGTAACTAATATTGAAGGCAGCCCATTTAAGGAAACTATGGCTGTTTTCGAAAAACGATGGGCTAAAGAAAAAGATGTAAAAGCGCTTCATCGAAGAATTGAACAGTTAGAAAAGGAACTTGAAGGATACAAGAATGACTGAGTGGCTTAATTTTCAAAGATGTGATCATAACGACCTTCCACTGCCGATGTATGAGACACAATCGTCAGCTGGTGTTGATTTCTCTGCTTGTTTAACACGACCATGCAGGGAAGTGCCCGCTGGTGCTTCTTTTTCAGAAACACGTCCGTTCATTTGCTGCCATCCAAACGTCTTAGCCAGCCATGAAGGAAATGATTGGTGTAGCGAATATATAAGCGAATTTAGAAAAAGAAGCTCAGTAGATCATATTTGGCATATACATCAGAAGTCAAACAAGCGCATACTTGTAAACCCGTCAGTATTAACTGCGTGGAGCACACAAGAAAAAGCAGACACTATTAGATTAGTAATTTACCCACACGAAACTATAATGGTGCCTTTAGGCTTTAAATGCGAGTTTGGTTCAAATGACGATAGCGTAAACCATGTTTTAATGCTACATGCAAGAAGCTCTATAGGCATGAAAGGATTAGAATTAGCTAATAACACAGGAATAATTGATCCCGACTATAGAGGTGAATTATTTGCTGTCATGTATAATAGAAACGATAATATGCCTATCATTGTTGAGCACGGTGACAGACTCGTACAAGGTGTTATTTTACAATGTGGGCAAGCATTGATATCAGAACAAAATGAACTAAATGAAACAAACCGAGGTGGCGGAGGGTTCGGTTCAACAGGGGTTAAGGGTCACGGAGGCTAATATGATATGGATGAATGAATTAGTAAAATGTAAGGACAATGCACCTGGGATTCAGGTGCGTCTTCAAGGAGAATACAACCACGCAAACAGTGGTAAGCCTTTAATCGCAATTAATTTAATAATTATTTATAGCGACAGGGAATGCATGGGAGAAATTATAAACTCCACCCCACAGCCCCTTAAGATGCAAATTTTTAGCAAAAACCCCGCAATGCTATCATATCAAGAAGAGCCCACAGCAGAAGAAGTTTATGTCAAGTATCTCCCAAAAGTTGAAAAATATAAACAGATAATTAATAAATATAACCACAATGATTTAATAGCAAAATACAAGCTAGAATAGATAAACAAAGCTGCCTATGCGCCGGAATAAACCAGCGCCTCGATTAGCAGCGACTTCATAAATGAGACCGCCTCATGATTGCTTGACGCTATATTAACATTCTCGCTAGGGTCTTCCTTTAAATCAAACAAGTAATGTAGTGTAGTGGGGTCTGTTTTTCCCCACCAATATTTATAATTTTCCGTTCTTACCATTCTTACTCTAGGCTGGTGCTTGCCAATAGCGGAATACACATAACTTCTTGACTTAATATCGTTTGAAGCATCGTTGATTAAGTTGTTTCTTATTTGTTCTGGTAAACCAAAATATCGCAGCCCAACATGGTCAACTAATGTTTTAAGAATGTCAACTGCCTCTGATAAATATTGATAGTCACAAGGTTGCACATCTGGTGCTTTGATAAGCAATGGTACCTTAACTACTGAATCATAGGCATAAAGGCCCTTGTCCCAAAGACCATGCTCTCCCAAAATGTCTCCATGATCCGCAGTAAAAACAATTATTGTATTAGACATATCACATTGATTTAATAATCGCCCAATTTGATAATCAATCCACGATATACATCCGTAATAATTGGTTTTTAATTCTATCCATTGTTTTTGGGTAAGGTCAAACCTAGTATAATATCCCTGTGGCTTGATCCCTGGCGGTGTTAATAATGGAGAATCATGATAAAGCTCTTTGTATTTGTCAGGGCAAGAATAAGGCGCATGGGGGCCATGAAAACTAACAAATGACAAATGTGGTGCATCAGTCGATTTGATAAACTGTATAGCCCTGTTGACTATAATATGATCATGTTGCTTCTCTGGTTCTACGATCTTACCAACAAGCCCTGGATTATCATAAGCTTGCATATATTGTTCATAATATTGCTTACCTTTGCCATCTCGTATCCAGTTATTATACAAATAATTGGTTTTAAATCCTAATTTGGCGACAAATGGATTAGGAGCTATATTTCCTTGTACGTGGAACTTACCAAAATAACCAGTTGAATAACCATCTTGCGAAAAATACTCGCCAAAAGTTTTGACAGGTGGATAATAAATGTCATCATTCCAGTACATTCCAATATTACCAGGGTATTCTCCTGATAGCAAAGATGCTCGGCTAGGGCAACACTGCGGAGACTGCACAAAATGATTATTAAATCTAATAGACTGTGCAGCTAAACGATCTATATTTGGTGTATGAACATGCTGGTTATTATAACCTACCGCATCAGCACGCAGCTGATCGCACATAATAAAAAGAATATTGTACCGCGAAGGTTGTCTATGTTGTAACATTATACGCAGCATCTAGTTTACAGAACACCCAATCTTCTACGATAGTTACGCTGTCTGGGTTAACCAAATCAACGCAAACAAAATCACTATCATTAGTCAACTTATCAGATCGAGCAATTAAATATTTAGTAGTGCCTATTGATGGTTGGCTATGAGGCCCTGGTAGTGATGCGCACGCTGGATGCACCACTTGTGAGTGTCGATCCCATTCAACTAGATGGTCGTGCAGTAATAAATCACCTTTTATGGAAGACCAACGATCGTCTTCCACAGGGAAATATTGCGGAGTATCACTGGTCATATATAAGTGTAAAGCACCATTAATTTGTTTTTTACACGTTTTAGAGGCTTTATAAATGATAGAAAAAACTGCTGCCTCCGAATTCCATCTATTAATATCACCAGGGTGCGCAATTATATGAAGATCAGCATACTTTTGCCTAAGAACTGCAGCAAGATGCTTTGCTACTACTTCAGCATCACCCATTGTATTTGAGCACAAAATCAATAAATTCAATGTTAAAAACTGAGATTTGCCAACTGGGGTCACCCATTCCGAGTTCAACCATCATATCTTGTCTGTCACCGCAAAACATTTCTTGATTTTTAGCCTTGTCCCAAGGATATCTTATAACCTCTTTAGAAACAATATCAAATCCATATTTTTTAAACCAGTCACCATAAGCTTTCATAGGTCTAGTGATTTTATTAACATATTCGCTTTGATATTTTTGTAATTGTTCATCATCCATAAAGAAATGTGCGAAAGCTTTATTGACTTTTTCATAAACATGGCCTCCATGTGGGCTGGTCCATGGATGACATCTAACAACTATTTTCGTATTTGGCTTACATACTGAAGCTACTGTTTTAAAAACTGCTTCAATGCGATCTGGTTTTACGTGATCTAGCACGTCATATAATAAAATAGTATCGTATTTTGGTATTTTGCGAACCTGTTTCCAATCATTAGTTAAAAGAAATTTGGTTTTATCATAGTCGTAATCATAATTCTCAGTAAAATGATTTCTAATATCATAGCCGACACTCCGAGTTACGTGTCGACTAGCAGTAATAGCTATACGCCCCTCGCCGCAACCGAAATCTAAAAATTTTTGCGGCTCTATAGAATCTTCTGATTTGCTAAGATTAAGATAATAGTTGCAAATAGAACGCGCCCTTATCCATTTTTGATGATCGTCTGTAACGATCATCGACGAAGGAACCGCAGAAGGCCAATCGCCCTGCTGGTATTGTTTTTCCCATTTAAGATGATGTCCACGTGAAGCCATTCTATAACCAATTATATTTTCAGAAGTTTACTAAATACGTTGTCTGCAAATCCATAAGATACAGCTTCTGTAGGATTTAAATACCAGTCGCCGTCTTTCATTTTACGCTTCAAATAACTTTTAACTTGCGATAAACTATACTCTCTATCTTTAAAGTACTGGCCTTTTATGCATTTAGCAGCATAAATTTCAACCATAGTATCACAATTAACTTTATCTACTTTTGCCCAATTTTGACTGCTAAGGTAGTCTCCGCTAATAAATGAAGAGCCATAATGGCACATGAACCAGCAATTGGGCATTACAACTCTTTTATCAGCAGCTTGCAATATAATACTACTCATAGACTCAATTTGATTATAAGCAATTAAAACTATTTTACATGGAGAATTTTTAATAGCATCATATATCCCCATACCAGAATACCAGCACCCACCGATGCTCTGCATATATATGATAATAGGTTCTTCGCTATGGCTTTCTAATATTTTAATATTACGCAAAAACTGCTGAGCCATCCGATGATCTACGCCGCTATTTTCACCGTTATCCTCTTTATTTTGTAGAAATAAAACACGCTGTTCAATATCAATCCCATAATCATGTATTTCCGACGTGCGATAACTTTTATCAAGCTTGTTGGACATGGTTATTTCTCGAATGGGCGGCCTGTGTAACTATTAAGATTGGACTGCAGTCTAGCTTCAGCTCCTGTGTGATAATCCCACACATAAGCCATAGCGCCTCGTTTTTGCCAATTAAAAGCCTTAAGACGATGCCACTGATTAGGAGGAGTTAAAGCAGGCAGATATTCAACACTGACACCTTGCTCTTCGAAAAAACTTGGTTTACCAGTGGCTTTACGATGTTGATCTCCTAAATGCCATTCACGGTAAGTCGTTTCTGACCAATCCTTCGGTCTTTCGTTAGCCATCAAGCCAGGCAGACGAGCACCAGCAATGCTATGACCATGTTCGAACCCTAAAAGAGAAGTTCCAAAGCGATGAAACTTATATGGAGAACTGCTCGCATCCACTGAAACATTGACATCATTACGATACCAAGCTTTGAGGATTCTAGCTAATGTATAAGCTGACTGATGGTCGTGATTACCAGGCACACTTATAACTTTAACATTAGCTTCTTCTTTCAAACGCTCAACCATGTTAATGGCTAAAACCTCAGCTCTTTCAAAAACATGATGCCAAGACATGCCCTCAGGCTGGGATGTACCTGCAGTAGTTTCATGCCTCATATTATCATGATGCATATAATCATTGCCAAATGGAAAAATAATCTCTTCAAATGGTCCATGAGCCTTAGCTTTATAAATTAGATCTTCAATAGCCCACATACACAGCTCTTCACATTCTTCCATAGACCAACGTTGATCAGAAGATGGCTTAAAGCAATTTAAGCCAAAATGCGGGTCCATAATGCAAACTTCTAACATTCTTTTATTAGAAGATTTACTTAATTTAGGTCTTTTTATAGACTTGCAAACTGGAGCATTATCAGCAATTTGTTCTATTAAAGCCTCCAAAGCCCTTTTCTCGTCCGATTTGCGTTTAAATCTGACTTTAATCTGCCTTAAAGGTGCTTTCCACAATTGCTGCGGCTTTTGCAGTTTATAGGTTTTACCGTTCTTTTCAACGAGTTCTTCACCCGCATTGATTCGACCAGCAACTTCCCAATTGTTAGTAGTGATCTCGCTAACTTCCCAAACATCAAGATCAATATCACAATTAGCTATAAGTTCATCAGGCGTGTTAACCAGATGTCCCATATAATTAATTTGAAGAGAATCACCGCTCTCTTTCACTTCAACTTTTTCATCTTGTTTTTTAACTTTAGGCACGCTCGGCTTTTTGTCTTTATAGTTATGCCGCCATTCCTTAGTGTTACCCTGTGGTGCCGGGAAGTCATAGCCTTGATCCTGGGCTATCCTTAAACGGCTTTGTATAGTGCTGCGATTGACACCTGTAGCTCTAGCTGCAGCCGATATGTTACATCCATTTTGAACAAACGCTTCTACAGCTTGCCTGAGCAGTTCCGGTGGGCAAGGTTTTCCAACCATAATATTCCCTTATTTATTGACCAATTTGATAAATCTAATCTAATATAAATCCATTTAGTGATCATAATAATATATCCAAGTTGAAAAAACAGAAGCTAAGAATACCTTAAGCATCTGTCTTATTTTAATCCGTCAATAATTGCGACTTTATACGATATTACTTAAAATAGACGACGTTTATATCTGAATATAACCAATAATAATTATTAATTATTCACATCCAAACATAAAAATAGAAAGATCAAAAAAGATAAAACATCGATCCTCCAAAACATGTGGCCACGGGAGGACTAAAGTGGAAAAACAAATAAAAAAGAGCAATATAATAATATACGAAGTTTGTGCATATATAATTCTACTAGGTACAGCTTATGATATTTTTTGGTGCGTACTAACAACAGAAACGCTAGCAAGAAACGAACTAAACCCAATCGCACGATGGATAATAAAAATCGGCGACCAGCACTATTTAAAAAACATGGGAGTCGCACTCCTATGCCTATTAAAAGTTATAATGACATGGAAAGTCATATGGATATGCAAATACCTAATATGGAGCAAACCCAAAATAGGAATCGTTTGTATAATAGCAGTCGCCGTATTTCAAATAATACTGATGCTCATATTGACTTTTTTATAGAAAAAGAAAAATGAACGACTGCCCAATCTGCGGCCAATATATGGACGTAATAGTGCACACTCCAGACGAAAGCAATTTGTTTGTAGATGGCAAACACTACACACAAATGTGCCATGCTTGCTTCAGCATACCCCAAACCTACCAATCAACACAACAAGGGTATATCTATTACGGATATAAATCACCCGATCGATTAGCTACTGTAGATATAATGAAACAAGACGGATGGGACACACAAACAGCCAAAACAAGCATCAAAGCTGTCAATAGAATAATTAAAAAAGCAAAATATAAATTAAATAAAGCCAACATAGTTCTAGAACAAATATTCATAGAACATTAACCGAAGGCCCTTTCTTTAGCTAAGGAAAGCCCATGAAAACCGACCCTTACGCTGAGCCCAATGATAACAGCAAAACGCCGGGAGATATAAAAGAAAAGCTCCCAGATATATCAACGCAAGACTCTCCCTCGATGTCCAACCTAAAAATTAGGTACTCCCAAGGAGATAACCATTGGGAAATAATTAATAATGGCCATATAATGACTACTGGCAATAAACGACAAATTACTGATATTCTAGACTATATAGAATTCCAATCGCAAACCGACCAAAGACCATCCTCAATTAAAGCAACTTTAAGCCAACTCTTCAGAGTGTTCAAAACCACCTTCAAAAGGAATAGCAGATAACATGGGAGGTTTAACCAAAGAAATGCAGCAAGTAAGCCTAAATAAAGTAAATTATAAAGAATCCAAGCCTGATGAACGAGGCAACTTACACGAACGCATGAAACACTTACTGCATGTAGTTAAACAACAAAAGAGGATACCCCCATCAATTGTCGAAGCTATCAATCTGTTAGAAAACGAAATAGAATGCTACGACCCGCTGCCATCATATGGGCAACGCCAATGGGTCAAACCCAAACCACAAAATCGAAAAGAAGGATAGGTTGGCGATTCTTTTCGGTAAATCTAATTATCATAATGCAGCTTAGCACTATCTACTAATACTTCAGCCAACCTGATCTTACCTTTAAGGCAATCAATACATAATCCATTCTTACATGTATTGGTACACTGATCACATTTAACAAGATCGCCGCCTTTTGATAGATGGTCTTGCTCTGCTTTTAGCCTACCATGCCATGTCAAAAGGCTGATTTTTAACCCGCTTATAAATTCTTCACCTCTCATACGCGCCTCCATATATAGGTATCTTTAGAGGCAATATTAAGATACGAACAAATGGTTGATCCCAAACCAAACATAATAAAACCGCTAACTAGCTAGGTTAAACCAATGAAACTAAACCAATGAAACTAAAACAAATATGTGAAGATATCAAAAAAGAAGATTTTTATGACTTTTATGCATTAGCATACGCAGCAGGAGAATATAGAGTCAGATACACAGGTTCACCAGAGCACCAAAAGTTAGTGCAAGATAACCTCAAATACATCGCTTCAATCATATTCGAAGACCACATGGAACAATTGGCCACTATATTGATCAATAGATGGGCAGATTCGAATCCTGTATCAACCGCCAAAATATCAAATAATACAGAACAAAATAAATTGGATAAATTTTATGGTACTGTAACCACCACACCATCTGGCCTAGAAATAACTAAACATGAAGAAAATCCCCCAAATACACGACCAGGCAACTTACACATTTTAGATAAGTATAATGTCATGCAAACTATCATGGGTAATGGGAGTGTCAAAATGTCAAAAGCAAGCATTGAACATTTATCGCTCAGCCAACAAGCGAAATTGATTAATGATTTGACGCATGCGCCCCGGAATACCCAATACAATTCTGTTACCAATATTCCAGAACGTGGCGGCGGTAGATGGACAGAGCTAACCAAACTCTTTTCAGATTTATCAAGAACAAACATAAACGACACTAATAAGCTAGTATTAGCAATAGACAGGATATATGGTGCAATACATCACGGCGGTAGTATAACAGATTATTTCGATGAAAAAGCATGGATTGGTAAAGCTTTGGATACAAGAGCAGCCGCCGAACCAAGAGAAATATTATCATTAACTAGCCACAATATAAAAGATCTTCTTACAAGTGGTTCAATTGGTATACCAATGAGATCAAGAACCTATAAAGGTAAAAACCACAGCCGCACTTAATGTGATATACCAATCATATGAAGACTTTGGAATAATGCACAAGTCTTTGGATAAAAGCTGAGATTGTTCGCAATTGACTATTTTAAAAGTATGAATCCATGTTCGTAGACTTTACGAAATACCTCACCAGGCGGAACTAATTGGGGATATCCATCCCAATCATGAACGACCGACCATTCTTTGATTTTTTGACCTGTATTCTCAAAGTTACGTGCCAACACATCACCGTGTTGAGCAGCCAAAGATTGGTCATCCGACACCCAACCAAGCACTATATCTGAACCGCCTTTATAAACGGTATAACTACCGGGATCAACTGCCATCCCATCTACAACAGGTTGATTGAGCGATACTTCGTTAGCATTTAAGCCCGTTTGCGCTAGAGCCGACATTACATCATTTTCGGTTAGCTTTATGCCTACTTCCTCAGCCCCCTCAATAATATGCAATAGCGCGTTAAATCGATTTTCGTGTATATGTGAAAGTCTCATTTATTGATCTCGATCAATTTAACCTATTAAAGCATCTGCCACTTATAATAAATTTGACATACACCCAATTTGGTGCGCCCCTAGAATTTTTTAATATATACCCAGTTTCAGATATAATATATCTGAAGACAACGCACGAGAAAATATGCTCAACCCCCAGAACATACTAACGAACATAAAATAAAACCAACCCCCCACCGCCCATACTTAATATGCAAACCATAAAACCTCAAGACCAATATTACGAAACCTACTGCGAACAACTAGCCTGGCAAACAACCAAAACAAAACACCAATGGATATTCAATAAACTAACCATAGCACAAACGGCAAACATCATAGCAGGCCCAAACGGAATACCAGTACCAAAACCCGGCAAATACATAGTACGCCCAATAATAAACCCACTCGGCCTAGGACTACAAACCCAAACCATACACATACAAAACACAACCGACCACCTACCCATAAGCCACTTCTGGTCAAGCATACTCAAAGGCAAACACCTAAGCATAGACTACACATGGGGAAAACCAACACTAACCATACAAGGCACCAAAAGAAACAAAAACAACCACACACAATGGAAACACTGGAAAAAAGTCAAACTAACCAAATACCCCAAAATACCCAAAACAATATACAAAATAATCAAACAATACCCACAAAGCAACTGCGAATTCATCAACGGAAAAATCATCGAAATACACCTAAGAAGCAACCCAGACTTCATATATAACAACAAATACTACGTGCCCATATACAAACACGACAATATCGAAAAAATGAAAGAAAAGCACCAAAAGTACCAAATAATCAAAACGCCCTACTCACAGGACCGAATAGCAGCGCTAATCAAATAAGAACACAAAGGCTCAATCCTCATTGCCATAATGGCCATACTCCCCAGTAAGATCAAAATCATTATCGTCAGGCAAATCCTCAACCGCCTGCAACGCCTTACGATAAAGAGTAATAATAGCATCAGCCTCAACTGGCGTCAACTCAACCAACATGCTCGCCGCCTGTTCCCGCAATTCAGTAACAGATATATCATTAAAACCCTGTAAACTGCCCCTATGCCTACGCACGTAACTAACGAAATCGCGTAAACGGTCAATATCACTCATATGTAAATGCTCCATGCTAAAAGTATCAATCTAAAATACGGCCACATCACCCTAGGGCAAATGGCACCAACACCCTGAAAGGGAACGTTGCCCTAAAGGCCAACAAGTGAAACAAGCCAAATAGTACCAAAAGCGTATTAAAAACATTTTGGTTTCCGGCTATGCCGGAAAAGAGCCTGAGCACAGGCTCTATGTAACCCTAACCCTAAATAGAAATGAATAAACTAAGCCAAGTACTACAAGATAACGGACTTACCGAATGGGAAAAAGTCGGATTTTCCCCCGAAAGCCTAATGGTGCGCGCCCGTAATATAGAACGCCTACGAGCACAAGTACAAGCCAAAAGCATATACCGAACACACCGTGGGGGAACTGACTTTGTTGACCTAAATGGAGAACTAGACTACTCCAACAACGAACAAGCCGCCTAACACATCCCCCCACATACCACATACATACACTTTGGATAAAAGATATCTGAAGGCAACGTACGGAAAATATATCTCAACCCAGAGAACATACTGGCGATATATGTATATATATCCCCCTCTCCCCCCGCCCATACTTAGTACCCCCCTCTCCCCTCCTTTCTGCTTTCTTGTGGCAGGCTGTGGGCTGTCCTGAACACGTCCCAACACGTCCCAACGCGTCCCAAGCCGTCCCAAGCCGTGTTCACGGGGCCGCTCCGCCTGCCACAGGAGGGGGAGGCAGGGCAGCGAGCCCAGCAACGACACGACACCACGCAGGAGACGACGACAATGGCAGGACAAATCGAGTGGGACGAGATCGACGAGCAGATGTTTCGTGAGGCAGAGGCGCGCAAGCGGTCGATGCACAGCGTCAACAAGCCCCAGCGGGCTTTCAAGTCCAAGGACACCTTGGTCCCTGGCAAGGCTGGGATTCCGAGAGGCAACGGGCCTTCGGACGTGTTCCAGAGCGCCGCACAGACGCTCGCGGCGACGAGCCAAGACCAACAGAAGTGGCTACGAAGCAACTGAGGGAGGCTTGTCCCCCGACGCAAGTCGGGGGACGGGCGAAGCGGCTCCGGAATTCACGGAGCTGCTCCGCCTGTCACAAGAGAGCAGGAGACAACCCGACGCAAGTCGGGGCAAGCGAAGCGGCTCCCACGTTAACGGAGCTGCTCCGCCTGCCACAAGAGAGCAGGACAACACCACACCTTTTTGGAGAACCACACATGGACAAGAAAGAACTCGCAGCGCTTTTGGCCGAAATCGTCGCCAAGGTCGCAGAGAACAACGAACT
>Ga0233415_10000373_pt1 | contig 21620 bp, 16 predicted proteins | sample Na_anoxic_12_MG_FD_188631 | JGI IMG/M metagenome (GOLD analysis project Ga0233415, IMG submission 188631) | Seawater microbial communities from Saanich Inlet, British Columbia, Canada - Na_anoxic_12_MG | ecosystem: Environmental > Aquatic > Marine > Inlet | place: Canada: British Columbia... | reverse complement strand
CGGATTCTACCTTGTGTTACATAATCACAACCAGAGGGGGATCGCCGAACTTGCTGTAATCTCTTGTTTGAATTGATCTGGTTGGTCAAAGATTTCGAATGTAAATCATTTTCGAACTGCCGAAAGAGATGCAACGAGAATATTGTGAAGCCCCCTTCTACAGGACCAGGAGGTAACCATTGGGTAGGGTGAAAGGAGACCTTTGGATAAGGAATTCGATGTACTGAGGGCTTCACAAATTGTAATTTCAATTTACTGAACGATTTATTAGAGAAACTGCTACTTCACACCATTTACCTTTAAAACTTCCAAAACATCTGGGAAATCGATACCGAGACGCCTTACGGTTTCAACTGTGGGGATACCATCTTTTGTCCAACCCCTGCGCTTATAAACAGCATCCTGCAGTTTATCATACTGCTCTATGCGGTGCTTTCTCAATAAGGCTGTCTTTTCCTCTATCGTTTTACCTGCAATATCTATATTGTATTTTTCTATTAACTGCTTGTCATAGCGATCTTTCCGTGATTCATACTCTCCTGCCGTCACCGGACCCACCGCTCGATATGGGATGCTGTCATGTTCACGTTTCCCATAACCCATCTTCAAGTTGAAGACACGTTGAAAATTATAGACTGCCTCACTCATGGTAATCAGGTCATCAGGGGTTACCAATTTGCCGGTCACGGCAGTGAAGTACTCAGCATACCAATTTACATGTTTCATTACTTTGGCCGGGTCTTCAGTATTTTTATTGTCTTCCGGCACGATATCGTTCCAGGGCAATTTGCACAGACCGCATAAACTGAACCATGTCCGAAACATGGGAAACCAGTGAAGGGCTTCGGCTTTCTGCTCAAAAGTAGGCATGAAGTTGTGGACCATGTCGAGAAAGATCAACCAGGCTTCATCGTGCTGAGGTCCTTTGAGGGCCAGACCGAAGCCACCCTGCTGAGCCAAGGATTCTTTGGAAACATATTCGGCAAATTCGAGTCCCTTAGCTTCCATACCGATGTCCTGCATGATACCAAGGTCCGCTCCAAAATCCTGAGCAAAAATTGCCTTCATCCTTCGGATACCCAGTCCCACAATGGCGCCAAACCCTTCGCCCGTTGCCATTTGGTGAACCAACTCCAATGCATTGAGACGATTTCCAAAAGACAAGTCCATTCCATAGGCGTGATCGCAGTTGATCAATCCCATCTCGAAACATTCCATGGCAAAGGCTATACTTGTCCCCACGGAGATTGTATCCAATCCATAGGCATCACAGTAAAAATTCATCTCCAATATAGTAAATGGATCAAAAATCCCAAGATTAGACCCACACCCAGCAATTGTTTCATATTCCGGCCCATCTACAAAAACCGTTTTACCACTGTAAGGACCGGTCAACGGTACAAAGTCCTTGACCCCATGCGCACAGGCCACAGTGCACCCCTTCCAGCACCCGTCAAAACCTGGATCAAACAGATTTCTATAGACGACGCTGCCGATGAGGTCGGCACCGGGATGTTGGCCGAATTTAAAATTATTTACCGGCAGTAGATCAAAGTCATTCATGATCGGCACCAGGTGGGTGGTGCCGATTTTTGCCATTTCATTCTGCTTTGGATCCAGTTCAGCAATCGCTTTGGAGTGAAGTCGACCAACGGCTTTCAGGCCTTCAATATCGGACGGGTGGTTGATTTTCGCAGAAACAGAACCCCACCGAGCCACGATCGCTTTTATTCCTTTATCGGCAAAGACGGTACCGATGCCACCCCTGCCTGCCTGCTTATACCTGACCCTCCTTCGTTTACTGTCAAACCAGGTAAAGTTGAGGCACCCGATCAGGGTATGCTTGGCTCCCGGTCCGGTGGATACAACCGATACACTACTCTTCTTTCCTTGAGAAAAGTGCTCGGTAAGAAGATCGGACATCCCGTATGAATCTTCCGGAAGACCTGAGATTTCAAGAATCCTGATCTTTTGGTCGATCCCGTCGATGACTATCACCGTATCACCATCACTCTTGCCTATAATCTGAAGGGCATCAAAACCCGAAAATTTTAAAAAAGGGCCAAAATATCCTCCCACATTAGAATCAATCACCGATCCGGTGAGGGGCGAAATGGTAGTGACAATGCTTTTCCCAGAACCCGGATAAATTGGTGTTCCCGCCAAAGGACCCGATGCAATGCAGATAGCGTTTTCCGGATCATTCCATTTTGTGGCACCGGAAACCGCATTCCAAAGCAGCCACAGGTCAAACCCTTTTCCACCGATAAATGTCTTCTTTGTCTCCGGCATAATGGGTTCAATCGCAACAGCGGATGTGGAAAGGTCGATGTTCAAGTATTGGTCGGTATACCCTTTTTCGATCTCCGGTCTATCATAATCCAGAGTTTTGATCTCTTTGATGTTCAGTCTCATCATATTTCCTTCTCTTTTACATTTCTTAGGTTGCAGGCCTATTCTGCAAAGAAATAGCTGATAGCGATGTGGTTAATCAAACGTGCCACAACCAACCACACCGCGCATTCAGTCAGATTAGGAATCAAGCATCTCTTTAACGAGCTCTCCCAGGGTAGGCTCGCTGTTGTCGCGATAACCGTAGAGCACCCGTAAGGTGGGTTTTTCAATCTTCACCAGGCGGGTCAGATCGATTGGCGTCGCGGAAACAACGATATCACAATCACACGCATTTATAGTCGCTTCCAGATCTTTGACCTGCTGATCACCGTACCCCATGGCAGGAAGCACCTTGCCGATCTCCGGGTAGTTCTCAAAGGTCGTTTTAAGGGTACCGACGAGGTAGGGACGCGGATCAATGATTTCAGCCGCCCCATAGTTCTGTGCCGCGATGACACCGGCACCAAATTTCATGTGACCATGAGTAAGCGTGGGGCCGTCTTCCACAACCAGGACGCGTTTGCCGGCCATGCTTTCCCCATTTTCAGCGGTCACTTCGGAATCAGCCAGCACGATTCGAGCGTCGGGATTGTGCTTGGCGATGGTCTTTTTAAGCGTTTCCACATCCTTGGGATCGGCACTGTCCACCTTATTGATCACGGCGATATCGGCCAGCAGCATGTTGGTTTCACCTGGGTGAAAGGTGGTTTCGTGGCCAGCACGGTGGGGATCGAAAACAACTACGTTTACATCCGGCTTGTAAAACGGTGTGTCGTTGTTGCCGCCATCCCAGACAATTACATCGGCCTCTTTTTCGGCCTGGCGAAGAATTTTACCGTAGTCCACACCCGCATAAATGACAGCCCCCATGTCAACTACAGGTTCATATTCCTCACGCTCTTCAATGGTGCAGGCATGCTTCTCGAAATCTTCATAGGTTGCGAAGCGCTGCACAATCTGCCTGGTCAAATCACCATAAGGCATGGGATGACGCACGGAAACGACCTTTTTCCCAACATCCTGGAGTACCTGTACGATCTGTCTGCTGGTCTGCGATTTTCCGCATCCTGTACGGATCGCGCAAACCGATACCACCTTTTTTGAGGATTCCAGCATGGTATATTGGGCGCCGATAATGATAAAATCGGCGCCTGCCGCAGCGACCTGTGAGGCCTTGTGCATGACTTCCGTGTGGGGTATGTCGCTATAGGAAAACGCTACAAGATCGATCTTGTTCTCTTTAATCAGATCCATCAGCTTTTCATCACTTTTGATGGGAATCCCTTCAGGGTACATAGATCCGGCTATTTCTGGGGGATACTGGCGCCCATCGATATCGGGTATCTGTGTGGCAGTGAAACAGACGACATTATAGCGTTTGTTGTCCCTGAAATAGACATTAAAGTTGTGAAAATCGCGACCTGCGGCCCCCATAATAATGACATTTTCTACCATTTTTCTAACCTCCGTTAATTGATTGTGTATAGATTTAGTTTCCTAAAGTGGCAACCATGACCGCCTTGATCGTATGCACCCGGTTTTCTGCTTGGTCGAATACTACCGATGCCGGCGATTCAAACACACCCTCTGTAACTTCCATGGCCTCCAGACCAAAATTTTGATAAATGTTTTCACCGATCTTTGTTTCACGGTTGTGAAAGGCAGGCAGGCAGTGCAGAAACTTCACTTCAGGATTGTCCGTCATTTGAATTACATTGCTGTTGACCTGGTAAGGGCTTAGCTGTTCGATCCGCTCTTTCCACACATCTTCGGGCTCTCCCATAGATACCCACACATCCGTGCAAAGGAAGTCGCAGGCTTTGACCCCGCTTTCAATGCTTTCAGTAATAGTTATTTTTGAGCCGGTCTCTTTGGCGATGGCCAAGGCCTTTGATACCAGCATCTGATCTGGCTGGAGTTCTTTGGGTGACACAGATCGGAAATCCATCCCCATTTTAGCGGCACCGATCATCAGGGAGTTGCCCATATTGTTTCTGGCATCCCCCAAAAAGGCGAAAGCAATCCGGTTAAGTGGTTTGTCTGAGTGTTCGCGCATGGTCAGAAAATCCGCCAGCACCTGTGTCGGGTGGAATTCATTGGTCAGCCCGTTCCAGACCGGCACGCCGGCATATTGAGCCAATTCCTCTACTTTGGACTGCTCAAAACCACGGTACTCAATACCGTCATACATGCGGCCCAGCACCCTGGCGGTGTCCTTCATCGATTCCTTGGTTCCCATTTGTGAACCGGATGGTCCCAGATAGGTGATATGAGCCCCCTGATCATAGGCTGCGGTCTCAAATGCACACCGGGTTCGTGTGGATGACTTCTCAAATATTAAAGCAATATTTTTCCCCTTTAGCTTGGGCTGCTCCAGACCGGTATATTTCGCCTTTTTTAGGTCAGTAGAGAGTTCCAGCAGAAACGCAATTTCTCTGGTTGAAAAATCGAGTAACTTCAGAAAGCTTTTGTTTTTCAGGTTAAATGCCATTTCACCTCCTTGTTCGACGTATGTCATCAAACGGCTGCTTCTTAAAGGAGCCGCCGTTCGTTTTATGGGTTTTGATTTTGGATAATCTGGGTTCCGGCTGTTCCCTCTACACTTTCATAAATGGCTTTAATGGATGTGATCACCGCTCGTTTTCCACCACCCTGGATAAATTGCATAGCAGCCTCTACTTTAGGCCTCATGGATCCCTTGCCACCTTTATCATTGTGAAGAAAATCTATGGCCTCATCGACCTGCATCTGTGGGATAAGTCGTTGCTTTGGAGTGTTAAAATCGGCTAAGACACCACCAACATCCGTTGCGATCACCAGAACGTCGGCACTGATTTCAGCTGCCAGGAGTGCGCTTGCCAAGTCTTTGTCTATCACTGCATCTACTCCATTGAATGCTCGCCCGTTTCTCACCACGGGTATTCCCCCGCCACCGCAGCAGATAACGATGAATCCGGATTTTAACAAGCGCTCGATTTCCTTTTTTTCAATGATGGTGATCGGTTTTGGCGATGCAACCACACGCCTGAACCCATTAGGGGTTTCAATAGTGGGATAGTCCAATTTCCCAGCCTCGGCAGCGGTAAAAAACGGACCAATTGGCTTTGTTGGATCGGCGAAGGCAGAGTCCGCCCTATCCACCACCACATATGTGATCAGCGAAACCAATGGGTTGAAATCAGCGTTTTGCTCCATAAGGGCTTGATCCAATACGGATTCGATCATGTATCCAATTTGACCCTGGGTCTGGGCGACAAGAATTTCGAGAGGGAGCTTGGGAACTGCATCACAGGATTCTTGCTGCAGCAGAAGATTGCCGACCTGGGGGCCATTGCCGTGGGTAATGATAATTCTGAAGTCGCTGGCCAGTGATGCGATTTGTCGAATAGGAATCCTCAAGTTGTCGAATTGCTCCGCAATGGTCCCTTTTTGTCCTTTCTGGATCAGGGCATTGCCGCCAAGAGCAATAAGCAGAATGGGTTTTGTGCTATTGCCGGGCCTATGATTCATATCGTTATCTCCATTTTTTTGGTCCCATCACCAATTTGTTATTGATTTATGCCATTTACTTTTAAAGCCGCTGCTATTCTTTCCAGCGCCCAATCAATCTCTTCTTTGGTGATAACTAATGGCGGTGCAAAACGAATGATATGGTCGTGGGTTTCCTTGCAGAGCAAGCCCTCTTCTTTCAATTTTTCACAATATTGGCGTGCACCACCGGCTTCGGGTAATAACTCCATACCGATCATTAGTCCTTTTCCACGGATTTCCCTGATCAACGGATTGCTTATCTGGTTCAATCCGTTTAAAAAATAGCTGCCCATTTCTGCCGCATTTTCAACCATCCCCTCTTCAATCAACACCTTCATCGCCATTCGAGCAACCGCACAAGCTAGGGGATTGCCGCCGAAAGTACTGCCGTGCTCTCCGGGCTGCAGCACACCCATTACTTCCGTGTTGGACAACACTGCAGATACCGGATAGAAGCCACCTGAAAGTGCTTTACCGATCAGCGTCAGGTCCGCCTCGATACCGTCATGTTCCTCTGCAAGTATCTTACCTGTGCGGCCTAGGCCTGTCTGTATCTCATCCAGGATTAAAACCACATTGTGCTTTCGGCAGATGGCTTTGGCTTCCCTGAGGTAACCCGCCGGTGGGATCATCACACCAGCTTCACCCTGAATGGGCTCCACCATGAATCCGACGGTATTCGATGTAATCGCAGCTTCAAGAGCGTAGGTATCACCGAAAGGAATGATTTTAAAACCAGGCGTAAACGGCCCGAATCCCGCCCGTGAGCTCTCGTCCGTGCTGAATCCGACAATGGTAATGGTACGGCCGTGAAAGTTGTTTGCGCAGACGATGATTTCTGCCTTATCCTTAGGGACCCCCTTGATGTTGTATCCCCATTTGCGAACAGTCTTGATCACAGTCTCCACGGCCTCGGCCCCGCTGTTCATGGGCAATACTTTATGAGAGTTTGTCAGTTCGCACAGTTCCTGATAAAATAACCCCAGCTGATCGTTTCGAAAAGCTCTCGATGTCAAAGTCAGCTTCCGGGATTGATCAATCATCGTCTGCATGATTTTCGGGTGACAGTGCCCCTGATTCACAGCTGAGTAGGAAGAAAGACAGTCCAGATATTTGTTGCCTTCAACATCCCACACCCAGACCCCTTCACCGCGCGTCAAAACCACATCCAGGGGCTTATAATTTTGAGCGCCGTATTGGTTTTCCAGTTGAATATAGCCATCTGATTTTAACACGATCTCCTCCTTATGGTTGCGTTTAGATTCAATTGGGGATATTGATTAGAGATTACAAAGAAGAATTTATAAATTCCAATGAAATGATTTTATTTGACGCATAAATGAAATGGATATATCCAAATTCGATCTTAATTTGTTAGTGGTATTTAATACCATGTTTAGTTTTCCCAACGACAGATCCTCTTTTTTGGCCGGCGAGAGAGAGCTGTCTATAAAAGTTCCCCGATGTCGAGGTCTCCTCGATCCGTTAGATTCTCGGTAAGAGCCAGGAGGATTTTGGCAAAAACACCATCGTGAGATCATTTTAGTGCCAACGATGGCAGGTCGATTTAAGGGGATACCGGGCCGATAGATCTTTCCATTAGGCTTCAGTGAGAAGAACCCACAAGGTTCCATTTAGTACTTCCCGAGGCTCTCGACGGGATCAGTCGCCTCTGTATATTTGCTTGGGCTGGATCAGCCGGTAATTTGCCCCTCCTCCTCCAACACTACCGAAACAAGATAGGCTAAAAGGTTTCCCCACTCTCCATGGCTGAATCCGAAATGCTCACCCGGGTTTGGCTCACAGACAACTGTAAAATGCATCAACCAACCGGGCACTTTCCTGCCCCAAACCGGGCCCGGTGGTGAAGCGGTTGGGGGTATAGCCAAAAGCTATCCTGTTTTCCGGATCTGCGAAAACGGTGTAGCCGCCTGCACCGGCAGAACCAATATTGCCATCTAGACCAAAGTAATTGAAGGGGATGTTCAATAACAGGCCTAGGGCGACCCGGAAATCGTTGCCCAACAGATAGTCCGGATGGTGCCACTGTTCTTCGGACATGGCCATGACAGTTTCCGGTTTGTACATCATAATGCCGTTGTACTCACCACTACAGGCTACGGGAGCGAACAGCCGGGCAAGGCCCAGAGCGTTGGAAACTCCGCTGGCCGAAGGAATGACCGTCTTCAGAAACTCCGGTGAGCCCATGAAGAGTGGATCGGCCGGTAGGGCGGAAAACAGCGGCAGGGTTTTTTCATTGATTAGGCCGCCGGACATCATTTCATTGTCAGGGTTCATAATCTGCGGCACGGTGCGGCGCAGATCCTCATCTGAGCAGCCGAGAATGAAGTCTGCCTCCAGAGGCGCGGCCAACTCCTCGGTTATAAATTGCTTGATGGGTCGGCCGTCGATGCGCCGGACGATCTCGCCGACGATGAATCCGAAAGTCATGACGTGATAGGTTTCGTTGGTGTTAGGTTCCCAGTTGGGGGCCTGTGCGGCGATCTTTTCTGTGAACACCTCCCAGACGAGGATGTCGCCCGGTTCGGCCGCCTCGATTATCCCTAATGAGGTGCGATGGCTGAGAGCCTGACGGACGGTCAGGTTTTCCTTGCCGTTTTGGGCGAACTCAGGCCAATAGCGGGCCACTGGGGCATCGTATTCCAGCAAGCCGCGGTCGGCCAACAGATGGGCGGCCAAGGCGGTGGCACCTTTGCTAACCGACATGCAGCAGACCAAGGTGTCCTGGTCCCATTCCACTTCCCGGGCTTCGGTGGTGTAGCCGCCCCATAGATCGACTACGGTTTCTCCGTCGCGGATAATGGCAACCCTGGCTCCGACCTCCCCGGATTCGGTGAAATTGGCTGCAAAAGCGTCCCTGACCGGACCGAATTCGGACTTACAGCTACCGTGAATGTTCATCGTATTTCCTCCTTTAGCCTGAATTACCTCGCAAAGTCATTTCAATTAGCCAAGGGGATCACCCCGCATTTGATCTGCGTCGGTGGGGTTTTCATAATCGGCCGCGGTCCGTAAGACCCCTTGCCAGCTCATCTCGCTATGGAATGCATGAAGTATAGATCAGGAAATTTTAGGCTTTCCCTCTGCTGATTATGCCATCTGGTCGAACACTCAAAATCGGGATCCTGGAAAGTCTAAGAAGCATATCAGCAGTTCTCCCGTGCAACCAGCGTTTTACCCCGGATCGACCGTGGGTTGCCATAAGGATCAAATCGATGCCATGCGATTCAGCATACTTTATTATGTTCTTTGATATTTTCCCGACCAGTACCTCTTTCTTGTATTCAATTCCATTCTGTTTAAACCGGTTTACTATTCCTTCAAGATATCTGGCTGCCATTGAAACTCTCTTTTCTTCGATACGATCCAAATTTATCATCATACTTTCATACTCTTTCGGTTCCGATTCTGCATCGACATTTTGTGCTATCGATAAGAAACCTGCTGGTTTTACAACCCGCACAAAAGTAATGGTTTTTACTCGACAATTGGAAGTAAGCCCCTCCACATGCGAAAGTACACATTCTGCCAATTTTGAACCATCCAAGGGAATCAGGATATTTTTATACATAACACCTTCCTTTGTATTAGTTGTTTGCAATCGGGCAATCAGGATAATGGAGAAAAGGCGAGAATCACTTTTCTTTATATACAAAGATAGGACTACTCCAAGCATTGTAGCCATCATCCGTGGTAACACGAACCCAAAGGGGATTATCTCCTTTGGGCTTCAACACTACCGGCACCGTATCACGAATTTCAAACACATTATTGATCTGTGGCATGCGATACACCCGAAGTCGTCTTTCCAGGCCGTCGGCCTCAAAAATGGTGTCTTTAAGACCGATCTCATCAAGAGAAAGTGTGGTACCCACATAATTGGTCTCCAATACCATTTGGCCATTGCTTACATTATCAAGCCAGATATCAAATCCGACAAAGTTACCAGTTGTGATGGAGTCCCAAACGACTTCTTTGTCGCTTCGTTGCTCGAACAGCTTTTCCGGATTCCACGCATTAATTCTTTCAAAGCGAATAATACGAGCATTCTTAAGACGCATTTTCCCGGTCCATCTGACCTTTCGACCTCGGCCGCGATACTTAGCCCCGCCCCAGACAATCCGAAATCGGTTTCCTAATTCACTGCTGTCATAGCCACGTAATGTTTCCACCACCTCTTTTCCGTTCAAAACCTCGACACGTTCAATAGGTGTATGAGCAACTGCATCGACAAACAAATCAACAACACCATCGTTGGTTTGAGCGATATCGCCCATCATAATCTCAGAAACGACTTTCGGGGAGGATTCGTAGACATTAGGATCCAGCTCGTAAAAATTTGCGCTGGTTTTAAAACGTACCCGTGTATCGAGATGAAGTCGGTTGCCTGTGGTGCCGTAGTGATGGCGTTTTCGCAAGCAATCAAAGATTGAATCTCTAGAAAGATCCGAAGTCAAAAAACAGGTTAGTCCACCGTACGTACCGAAATCCGCAGCACCGGGATGACTGGCACCAGGCCGGCACTTGTGGTCATCACTATTGCAAACCACACCGCAGCGGTGGCCCAGTGAAAAACCGTCGGTCAGCAGCCACTCGAACGTGCCCCAGGCTGAATGGATCTCCATGGCTGTCTCGATTCTGGGGTCATGGGCATAGGCGGTATTGGCGTACCGGCCACCCACATGGGCATAGACCACACAATCTTCATCGGCTAATGCCGTAAACAGCTCTCTTAAGGTGGGAGCATCACTGTCAATATCGGATTGATCTTCGACCAATGCATGAGAGGAGCGCCGGATGGAGCGGCCTTCATGACGAAAAAAAACATTATGGTCCCCGCCGATACAGGTATTGCCCGACCATTCATAACCAGGAAAAGTGACGAACCTGTTTTTCTGGTCAAACTCGGCCGTTAACTGGTTTAGTTGCGCCCAAAAATTATTCTTTATTTGAAAATCGTTACCCTGGTGACTGGTTACATCGAGAAACGCCAAATCGCGGGCAAAGGTGAAATATTCCTCGGCGGTGTCGACAGCAGCGGTCTCGCCAGTCTGCCCGTGCAGATCACCCCAGTAGGCGTTAAGCGAATCATTTTGCACAACGATTGGATTGGCATCTACCAGATGTTCATTCTGATCATTGTATACCCGAATACGATAGATACCCTCATTTTGCGCAACAATATTGTCGATCCGTAGACTACGCTGGCCTATAGGAAAAATAATCTGATCTGGAAGATTTTCTATGGGAAGATTTGATTCGATCCGCAATGTTTCTGTCTCGTTGCAGCTGGGGTTGCCCCAGTCGTCATCGGCCCTTAGGCCGAGAGAAAATACTTCTCCAGTTCTTCGCAAAGTTGGTAAAATAGCACGCCAATGCGCCGGAGGGCCTGGAATGATCCGGATAGTAGGAGTATCCGGCAGGGGTACAAAGTGGCCGGTAGCATAGATATCCACCAGAACTTTAAACTCAAAGGCGGATTCGCAGAATGTCTGCAATTGCATACCAGGAGAACCAGCCGATGTGTCGCCAAACACAACCGTTATCGTATCCCCCTCGCTTAAAAAGCCGTCCGCAATAAATACAGTCAAAGCACGGTCGCGGGGGCGCATATGGCCTGATCGGTTGTAGGTGAGCGTCAATTTCGCTCCATTACCCGTCTTTGCGCTGACATAATTTTTTGCCGCAGGATCTGTGGTTTGCAGACCACCGATATCTAACGAGAACCGAAACACAATCCTCAATGCACCGGTATCATCGATACCATAAGGTCCTGCGGTATAAACCAGCTTGAAGGTTTGCAAGCTGCGGGCCTCAAACACCCCAGTAGGTCCGAAGTCAATGCGACCATATTTTGATGAATCATCAAAAGGTGCAGCCGCTGGCCATATTTCACCTACCAGATCGGGGTCAACAAAACTCATGGTGATCTCCATTCATTGTCTAATAAGTATGATTATTCTATAATTATCTTAGCAAGTTAACAGTTTGATTTCCCAAATGATAAATTCTATGGCTGTTTTGATAAGAGACCCTAAGGGTCGGTGATAAAGTTGTTTCCAATCTGCAAATGAATCTATTAAGCATTTTTCTCTTTTTTTGCAGCTCGGTATGATCGCCAGATAACGAAAAGGGTAATCAATGTGCAAACAAGCGCGATCGGCTCTGTAATCAGAACGGAAAGCCCACCATACAGGTTGATGGTCTGCCTGAGAGAATGCTCCAACATGGGCCCTAACATAAATCCCATAAAAAAGGATACGATGGAAAAGGCGAGTTTGCGCATGATGTAACCCAGACCTGTGAATACCAGCATCATTCCGATCTCGAATAGCGAGGGCGCTGGTATATAAACGCCCACTGAACAAAGAATGATCACCACTGAAAGGATGATCCCCATCGGTGCCTTGAGCGCTAAAACCCAAATAGGACTTCCGAAGCGTCCTATAATCGCATGGAAGACATTGGCAACCAGCATGGCGGCAAACATCGAATACACAAGGTCGCCATGCTCAATCATCATGAATGGGCCTGGTGTGATACCATGAATGATGAAAGCACCGATCAGTAGTGCCGCGGCCAGGTTGCCGGGGATACCCAACGCAATGGTTGGAATCAGATTGGCACCCATAACCGCACTGTTGGCCGCCTCGGTGGCGGCAATTCCTTCCAGGTGACCCTTGCCAAACTTTTCGGGTGTTTTCGAGGCTCTTTGGGCCAATTGGTAGCCAAGAAAGCCCGCTAGCGTGGCTCCCAATCCCGGAAGCATACCCACAAAAGTCCCCAGGTATGCCGAACGGAATAGCGTTCGCCAGTTTGAAATGAATTCCCCGAAAGTTAGTCCCTGCTTTTTCTTGTCGAATGTGGGAAATTTTTTTACTTCGCCACCCTGGTGGCGCCAGAGATCAAACAATTGGCTTACGACTGCACTCAGAGCCAAAGGCCCAATGGCAATAGCGTTTAAAGATATCCCATCAAAAAGAGCTACTACACCAAATGTCATTCGCTCGACACCATTGGCCGGGTCCAATCCTACGGTAGATAGGAACAGCCCGAGTGTGGTGGCGATCAACCCTTTAATTAAATTTCGGGTTGAAAGGGAGGCAATCATTGTTAGAGCCAGGATAACGAGGCTTGTTGTTTCAGCCGGTCCAAGTTTCAGGGCCACCAAAGCAAAGGGTGCAGCCAGCAGAATGAGAACCATGTCACTGCAGAAATCTCCAAAAACAGAGGAATAGAGAGCCATGCGCATGGCCTTAATGGGTTTGCCCTTTTGAGATAGAGGATAGCCGTCACGGGCGGTCGCCACATTTGCCGGATCCCCGGGTGCGTTGATCAAAATTGCAGGAATGGCGCCGCCTGAGGTACCACCCTTTGTAATCCCGATGAGAAATGCTATTGCCGTAACAGGCGGCAGATAAAATGTGGCTGGTATCAACATGGCCAATGCTGTTACACCACCCACTCCAGGCAATACTCCGAACATAATGCCTGTGACGATCCCAAGCATGATAAACAACACATTGCTCACAGTGAGAATGGCAGAGAATCCCATAAGAAGTTGATCAATCATGGTTGTCCTCCTCATTTATACTCAGTAATATCACCTCGCACCCTTCTTCTCATATCAGGGTAAGCTGATCGATAGGGTATGCCATAACAACTGCTGAATGATTATTGGTACTCCCACTGAAGTGATAATCAACCAGCGTATGTTGACTCTGGCGAAGTACATCGACACTGCCAGAAGAACAATTGAGGCGACAATAAAGCCGGCGATGGCCATCAGAAAAATATAAGCCGCAGAGCCAACGGTGAAGATGCCGAGATTGATAGCTTCGTTCCATCCAAAGCCAAGGACCTCAATTTCTTCGCTCTCCTCCTGTACAACTTTCTTCTGTCGTTTCATTCTAAGAATGTTCTGGATAATCAACAACACCGATAAAAGTGTCAGTACAACGACACTGACATAGGGAAAAAATTTTGGTGAATTCACCAAATAATCAACTTGTTGGGGATCAATATGAAACGGAATTATCCAGAAGATGACCACCAGTCCAACAAAGCTCAAAACACACCCGGTGATGATGTTAAGCCTTGGCATTTTATGTATATCCGAACCAGTTTTCCCCATGATATTTCTCCTTTATAAATTGGAAAAAACATGTAAGACTTGAGTAATGGCGAAGTTGTGAAGTGGCTCGATATGTTTATTTGCGTAGGCACATTCTGCCCAACTTCACAACTTTACCATTTTTAACATTTCAGATAGGATTCTCTCCTATTTGGCCATTTCTTGAAGTTGTTTGTTAAGATTGGTCATATAAGCTTCCAATTCATTTGCATTGATGCTGATAACTGGGGCTTTCAATCGTTCTTCAACGATAGTCTTAAAATCTTTTGACTGACTGGCTTTTAAAAGGGCATTTTCAAGTATTTTCGCAATGTTATCAGGCAAACCAGCCGGTGCCATACAAATGATGTAGCTGGGCATACTGATTCCAAACGTCTCAAAAAGCGAGGGCGTGTCTGGCGCACTTGCTAGGCGCTCTTTATTCAAAGACGCCAGTACCCTCAGTTTTTTAGGATATCGGGTGTGAATACCGCCGCTATAGGCAATATCAATTTTATCACCCAATAGTAACTGTACCATCTCAGAGCCACCCCCGATATTTATCATTCTCCAGTCAAGGTTGTTCTTTTCTATAAGGACCTCAATTAACTTTTTCTCCATAGGCAGCTGCGATGCATATCTGAGACCTGGATGTTCTTTAGAATAGGTGATCATTTCTTTAAGAGTTTTATAGGGCTTATCGGCCCCCGTAACGAGTGCATTTTGGTATTCTGCTATAGCTGCCAGGTAACGAAAGTCATTAAGTTTAAAATTTACATTTTGGTTCATTGGATTCCATGTGGGGATATCATCGCCACCCATCATGATCGTGTACCCATCTGCTGATGAAGTTTTTAAATAAGAAGCCCCTACTGAGCCACCGCCACCCTTACGGTTGACCACCACCACGGGTTGCCCTAATTCGTCTTTCAGCGCTTTGGCTAGAATTCTCGCCATGGTATCTGTTCCACCACCGGCTCTATAGGGGACAATCAGCGTAACTGGTTTAGTGGGAAAGGAGTCGGCGATGGCAGTCAGGGGAACGACCGCAAAGCCAAGAACTCCAATTAATGAGATGGTCAAAAAGGTTTTTAGTAATTTTGTCTTCATTTTTCGCCTCCATTATTAAGTGTTGATGATGTGAATCAATAGGCAGATCCAATCAAGTGATCCATTTTTGCCAAAATATGTTTAGCATAAGTAATCTTTATTTGGACGAACACACGAGCTATGTCTCTTTTAGGTTTCCGCCAGGGTATTCTTTACCTTCTCGGCAGCGATGATTAATTTGTTCTTGCTCATATCTTTGGTAGAATGAAATGGAGGCGTATAAAGCAACTAAATGGCGACGTTCAATTTTCGGATCTTTTGGATTGCGACGCCGTGAATGATTTCATTCAGGGCGACAATGAGCCTTTTGGTCATAACAGCAGGGGAGCGGCGACAACTCCGCCAGTAATAGAATAAAGACCTGTCATTTAAACAGTTTTAAGATTTTTTAGTACCTCCGTTTAGATTCTTAGCTGATCCACGCAGTAAGTTAGTTTTGGTTCCTTTCGTTTCTCTTAATTATTTACTATATAGTTTTATTGTATATATCTTATTTATTGTCAAGCTTTTTTTAAAAAAACTATATATCATATATAAATCAAGATGTTAAAAATCTACTTAAAAAATACAATTAACTATATATAATGTTTCCTGATAAATGAATGCTAACAATTTCATTGAACTTTTTTTATAACTAATTGTATTATTAGATTTAATTGTTTAGGCTGGAATAAAATATTTTATTTGACACGAATTGTTATCTTTATTATTATATATACTATGTAGTAAATATTTTCTTTGGTTACACTCTATTACCTTGAAACTCGATCAAAATACAGAAAGTCGAGACCGATCATTGGCTCAAAGAAATTTCTTATCCAAATGGACTTATCACTTTAAAATATTTTCAGACTTTTGGTTCTGCTTGCGTGGCAAATAAGGTGATTATTAGCCTGTTTACCATCATATCCAAAGCTGCCAGAAGAAGATCTATTCTTCTTCATCATCGGCTAATTCGATTTCCGCCCTAATCTCATTCACGACAGCCGATAATTGTCCAGAAAATAACAGGGATATCGAGTTGCCAACCTCATTAATAAAATTCGAATCCCCAGAACCATTTTTAAGACGCTGGGGTTGTCTTGGATTGGAACTTTCCACGGTGATATTAGGTGAAACATTGGATTTTTTTAAACTGCTTTTCGACAATTCATAATTTTGATTTTTCTTTTTCATCATATCATTCCATCCTTGGAATTAGTGCTGAGATATATAAAGTGAGGGGAAAGCCCTCGGGCAATAATTATTGTTTACGTAAAATCGATTTCCATTTGTTGTTTTTCTAACTTGTCCTGTTCTCAGATATATTTACGTATGGTTGCTTCGTCCAAACCAACAGTACTTACACAATATCCTCGTGACCAGAAATGCAAGTCTGTAACTCGCGTGTTTCTCAATATCTGGCGATGGATCCGTACGGCACTTTTACTCTTTATAAAACCAATAGCAAAGGCAATGCTGAATTTAGGTGGAACGCTTAAACACATGTGGATGTGGTCAGGCCTTAAATGCTCTTCTATGAATTCAATTCCACGCTGGCGGCATAAATCTTTCAATATCTCGCCTATTCTGAATACTGTCTCCTTGATTCACTCAACAAACAGTCAGTCGTTCCTGATAGGCTTTGATTTTCTCTATCAGCACCGGAACAAACTCCCGACAGTCTTCAACAATACCGAAATCCACCTGCTCAAATACCGGTGATTTATCATCATTATTGATGGCAACCATTACCTTGGCGTCTACCACGCCCACCAGGTGCTGTTGCTCACCGGACAAACCAACACCGATGTAAAGTTGAGGGCTCACCATCTTCCCGCTTTGTCCGATCATCGTTGTAAGCTCGGTCCAACCTTCATCCACGGCCGGCCGGGTCGAGCCCAGGGCTGCATTCAAGGTATTGGCCAGTTCGGAAATTTTTGACCAGCCTTCCCGGTCACCGGCACCTGCACCGCCAGCAACAACGATGTCGGCTGATTCCAGTGGCACCCCTTCTGGCTCCTCTCGGATGATTTCCAGCGTTTGAATGCGCTGGGAAGCAATATCCGGAGCCCCAAGCGCAATGATTTCACCGGTTCTAGTTTCATCTGGTTCGGGTGCTGAAAACACCCCTTTTGCAATGGTGGCCATCTGTGGCCGTCTCTCCGGACAGATAATTGAAAGCAGTCCACCGTAGGCTGGGATGCGCTGCTCAAGATTACGGTCTTCATCGAGAACCAGGTCGATGCAATGAGCCGTCAGACCGGTTTCCAATCTGGCCGCTACCAGTGGTGCCAGTTCCCTACCTGCTGAAGTGGAGCCCATGAGAATAATTTCCGGCTTGTGCTCCCTGGCAAGGCTTACGATGGTCTCGGTGTATATTTCCGGGTGATAAAATGCGAATTCGGGTGTATTGCCCAGATAGACCCGCTCGGCACCTGCCGCAATCAATTGTTGGGTTTGTCTGTCGATATTGTCACCCAGCAAAATCGTCTCCAGGGACGTGTGGAGCTCATCCGCCAGTTTGCGTGCCTTGCCCAGCAACTGGGTGGACACCGACAACAGTCGGCAATCGATCTGTTCGGCAATGACCCAGACGGATCCAACACTTTTTTTTTGTTCAGCCATCACAACAATCCTGTACCTATCAGCTTTTGGACCAGCGATTCAGCTTTTTCCTCTCTGGTACCCTTGATGAATTCAACGTTTCTATTGCTCACCTTGGTATTTAATTGAGATACAATTGTGGGTGAGCCCTTTAACCCCACTGAGCCCTGAGATACACCCAGATCATCGATACCCCACTGTTCAATCTCTTTTTTGCGAGCCTTAATGATACCTGAAAAACTCAGGTTCTTGGGTGTGTTGACCTCTCTTGTAACTGTAAAAAGCGCGGGAAGCTTCACCTGCATCAATCGGTATCCATTGTCGATGTTTGCTTTAACCTTCCAGGTGGAAGGATCGGTTTCGACAACCTCCTTTACCATAGTGACCACAGGTATCTTTAAAAACGTTGCTATTTGCGGCCCAACCCATTCGGTACTACCGTCACTACTGGCCATACCGCAAAGAATCACGTCATAAGGGCCTATTTTCTGGATTCCTTTGGCAAGTGTATATGCCGTGGCAAAGGTGTCTGCGCCCCCAAAGGCAGGATCACTCAACAAAATCCCCTGATCCCCTCCCAAAGCCAGACACTCTTTAACAATATTGCCTGCTTCGGGAGGACCCATACTGAGGACCGTTATGCGAGCATCCGTCTTTGCTTTTAACTGAAGCGCGACCTCCATGGCGTTTTTATCCAGGGGGTTAACCACCATGGGGACATCACATCGCAGCAGGGTTTTCGTATCTGGATCTATTTTAATATTGCACGCCTGTTTGGGATCCGGAACCCCTTTGACACAAACGACGATGTTTAACATGATATGAATCCTGTTCTAAATTTAAGAAAGCGCCCATCGACCAATAATTACCTTCATAATATCGGAGGTACCTGCCGAAGGCCCAACCACATAAGAATCACGCAAATACCGTGAAACAGCGTATTCTTCCATACAGCCGTATCCGCCATGAATATCTACGGCCATCTTAGCCGCTCGCTGGCAGGCTTCGGTGGTATAATATTTGGCAACGGCAAATTCGTTGCTGGAGCGCTGGCCCTTGTCCTGCATGGCGGCTGCGCGATACCCCAAAAGCAGGCCGGCTTCCAGATCGATTTTCATGTCTGCCAATTTGTTTTGAATGGTCTGCAGGGCCACAATCGGTTTGCCGTACAGAATTCTTTGATTGGCAAATTTGATGGATTCTTCAAGACAGGCTGCTTGCAGACCTAAAGCAACGCCAACCATCCCACCCCGACCGACATCGCCGATGGCGGCCATGGTGACCCGCAGTCCTTTGCCTTCTTCTCCCACAAGCTGAGATGCCGGTATGCGACAGTTCTCAAACGCCAGTTCACCGGTATTGCAGCCCCGCATACCGACTTTGTGCTCTATATGGGTGGCTTTCCATCCCTCAATTTCTTTGTCCAGCACAAAAGCACAAAAGGCTTTGGGATTATCTTCATCCTTGGCCAGAACTGTAATTGTATCGGCAATGTGGGAGTTGGTAATAAAGCACTTGCGGCCGTTAAGAATAAAATCGTCCCCATCCTTTCTATATGAGGAGCGGATACCGGTGGGATCGGATCCACCTGTGGCCTCAGTTACAGCGGTTGTGGACAGACGCTCCCCGTTAGCCAACCCGGGCAGATATTTCTTTTTCTGGTCCTCGCTGCCGAATTTCACGATGGGTTCAATACCTAAAGCAAATACCTGGAGCATCATGGCAGCTGCCACCGATACACGGCTGACTTCTTCAACCGCTATCATGCGTTCGGTATACCCAAGTCCCAGACCACCGTATTCCTCCGGGATCGTAATGGCCATTAGTTCAGCTTCTGCCATGGCCTTGACCACCACATCACTGACTTCTCCGGTTTTTTCCATACCGGGTACTTCGGGGGCAAGTTTTGTTTCGGCAAATTCCCTGGCCGCTTTTCTAAACATTTCCTGCTCCTCGGTGAAAGTAAAATCGATCATTGTCTGTTTCCCCCCTTTAATTTTTCCAGGTAATCGATAAGGGCATTAATGGATTTATCCACACTGTAATTTACAGAAGCCCCCAATATGCCATTGAATATGATTTCAGTAATCGTGTCGGTGTTTAATCCGTTGTATTCGACTGGCGATGATTGACCGTTAAAGCAACGAAAAGGTGACGTTCAATCTTCGGATCTTCTGGATTTCGGCATCGTGAATGCTTTCATTCGGGGCGCCAATGAGCCTTTTGGTCATAACAGTAGGGAAGCGATAACTCCGCAAGCAATAGAATTAACTAAGCCCAATCATTAAACAATTTCAAGATTATTAAGCATCTCCTTAGTAATTCCCATCTGAGCCACGCGGTAAGTTGATTTTGCTTCCTTTCGCGTGTCCAAATTATTACTATATAGTTTTATATATAGTGATCTTAATATCTTGTCAAGAAATATTTAATATTAATATTAGTATATTATAATTATAATTAAAAAAATTAGATGCCTATAAATCAATAGTTTCCCATAAGCGAAAACGGTTGTTAACAATTCCATTAGATATTTTATATCTAATGGAATTATTGGATTTAATTCTTTTGACTGGAATGAATATTTAATTTGACACACATTGCTATCTTAAATATACTATATAGTTAATTTTCCCTTGAGGTACACTCTATTGCCTTGAGACTCGATCAAAATGTAATAAAATGAGACAGATTATTGGCGCAAAGAGATTTCTCATCCAATAGGGATTATCACCTATAATATTTGCAGACTTTTGGTTCGCATCCATGGCACATGAAAAGCATTAATAAACAGTTTCCAAACAACACCTAATCCAATTTCATGTATTTTCGAAATTGTATAAAAAAGTATTTCGTGGTATCCACTCACGATAAATCATTATGAAAAATAGAAATATGCCTAAAAATCGAGAAACCATAGTCGAAAAGAAACAACCTATTCGAGATATCAGGATTGAGGCAATCAAGAGGGAGTTTGCCCGCCTTGAGCATACTCCTGGATCTAAGGTCGATAAATTGAAGCTAGCTTTCATCCGGACCATCGAAGCAGGTTATTGGCGACCCGGAGAGCGGATACCAACGGAAACTGAGCTTGTTCAAGCCTTGTTCGCCAGCTTGGGGACAGTACAGAGTGCATTGCGCCGCCTTGTATCAGCTGGAATCATAAAGCGTTTAAGAGGATCGGGCAGCTGGATCGCTAATATCAATGAAAAAGAAGAAAGCGTATGGTTTTTACGTTTTTATGAGAACAACAGCAAAGAGATTCTGGATGTCAGTGCTAAACCTATAGAAATAGTGGAGACAGAAGAAGAAGGCCCCTGGTCAAGCTTTTTACGTCAGGGGTCGGGTTATATAAAAATCAGCAGAATTTTTTCCATCGGAGAGGAATTTACGGTGGTAGGGAAATTATATCTAGCCTCAGGTCGTTTTCGCCCATTACTTGATTATGATCCCACAACCTTTAAAAATCTCCATGTTCATCATGTACTTCAAGACAGATTTAATGCCCCGACTTTAAGCATAGAGCAAAATTGCCGTCTTATTAAATTGGACGAAAATGAAGCATCGATTCTTAGTGTAGATCCTTGGACAATTGGTTTGGAACGTGAAATTTTTAGCTACACCTTTCACAATGATCCGTTGTCTTATCAAATATTCACCATTCCCCCCAATAAGTATCGAATGAATATATGGATGAAAAAGGCTTGACACATATATCCATGTAGTTTGTGAATGGGGACTAACTTTAGCCCCAAATTTCCTCGGTACGGTGACAAGCCACCCATCGCTCGGATTCAATTTCGCGCAGCTCCGGAACTTTTTCCATACAAACTTCTTTTCTGTAGGGACAGCGTGGGGTTAGGCG
>Ga0233415_10000371_pt1 | contig 21637 bp, 28 predicted proteins | sample Na_anoxic_12_MG_FD_188631 | JGI IMG/M metagenome (GOLD analysis project Ga0233415, IMG submission 188631) | Seawater microbial communities from Saanich Inlet, British Columbia, Canada - Na_anoxic_12_MG | ecosystem: Environmental > Aquatic > Marine > Inlet | place: Canada: British Columbia... | reverse complement strand
CTCAGGTCTTTGGCTAGTCAGGCGATAACTCATCCGATCGATCTTTCAGTCGGTAAAGCGTGACCTTGTTCTCGCCCTTGCCTTCGGTTCGCTTCTCGTAGGCGATTTCAGCGTGAATCACCTTCTTGACGAACTCTGGGATAAGCCGTGTCCGCTTTCCTATCTGCTCGACACTCTGCCACGGACGATAGTGCAGGCATCGGATAATCGCCATCAGTGCATTCATGTTAATCACCATTTCAGGGTCAGGTGTTCATATCTATCTTATCGCAACGAGCTCGTTGCGAACGTTTGGCGGCGGTTAGTTCCTGCTGATTACGATGGTACTGAGTCTATTGTCGTCGTCAGGGAAGTCTTTCTCGTTGCTCTTTTGCTGATCCTCGACTGGGCTTGCCAGTTCTATTTGGGCGAACATTTCACTCAGGGTTGCGAACCACAGATCATACCTTTCCTCGGACATCACTTCTCCAGTGATTCGATTTTCACATCAGTGACCAGTCGCACCAGTCGACGGCTCATGATAGCGTCGTGCTTATTTTCCACAAGCGATTTCCACATAACTTTTCCGGTTTTCTCGGACATTTCGTCGGCCGCATCCAAGATGTCATCAAGGCAGTAGTACTCCTTGATCAGCGTAGCTGCTGTCTTAGGGCCAATCTTGGGTACACCAGGGATCGAATCGGCATCGTCTCCCATTAAAGCCAGCAGGTCCCCAAGTTGCCGAGGATTGACTCCCCATTTGTCGATCACGTCCTGCGAGGTAACTTCAACCTTCTTATAGGGATCATAGAGATGGCAGATATTACAGAGCTGATGCATGTCTTTGTCTGCGGTCACGAGTATGCAGTTCCTGCCATGCTCATAGGCCATCGTGGCCATGACGTCATCGGCTTCGAAGTCGGTCGCAAACACTACGGACTCTCCGTTCTCCAAGAGTCCACTCACGATCGCTTCGTATTCACTGATCAGCTCTGGCGGCTTCGGATCACGAGTTTTGTAGCTTGGGAGTATCTCGTCCCGATGCTTGTGTCCTGATTCGATGGCGAAGTGAATCTCACTCGGCCGAAGCGTGCTCTTCAGTCGCTGGATCGTCATCGGGACCACGGCGGACGCTGCGTCCGGGTGTGGGTAGACTGTCGGCCGTAACCCGCCAGCTTTGAATGACCTGTGAATCAGGTACGACAGGTCCACGACTACGACTTTGCCACTTAGATTAGAGGCATCGCTGTTTGATAGCATTTTCAGAGTCCGTTTTTAGTGAGCCACTTGACTAGGCTGCCTCTGTCTTGTGACTTCTGGATGACATCCAGGTCGACCCCTGGATATGTCTCACTTAGGATTTCGCGAGTAGTTCCGCCGACTGTGTATATCGCGACAGGAATACCTATCTCTGTCGCCTTCTCTATCAGGTCGTAGCGATACTTGGTCCAGCTTTCTGGCATTAGCCAGTCGCAGATAACCGCCCGAGTGTCGCTAAGATCTTTATTCTTGGACCAGTCCCTGCATTGGATTCCCCTGCTATCGAGGAGCCCTTCTATCATTAACACTTGAAGGGCGTCGTCATCAAGGACGACTACTCTCTTCACGAGAGTACCTTTTCAAGAAATGCTCTCTGTTCTTCTTGTATCTTAAAGACTGCTTCAGCTCGCTTGTGGTATTCTCGGCAATCGTCAGGGGTAGTTGGCCCTTCCCTTGTCGTAGTCAGCGAAATCACCCCTAACGTCTGCTGTATCCCGAGGTTGGTTATTGATATAGCCTCAATCGCCTTGCGTGTGCTTTTTCGGTCGCTCTGGATGTCACCTCGGAGTTCCCTCCAGAGCTTCAGCTGCATGTACCCCATGCCAGACATTACCAGACCGCACAGCACCATTGTTGCGATAGCGAGATAGGTTCCATCGCCTCTGTTCGCAGCGGTATTTAGAATCTCTGTCGCGTCAGGCATCCCTGCCCCTTTTTGTTGACTTTCCCTTGCAATTAGTTACTTCGCAGGTGCCTGCCCGGACATGCGACACGAATAGGGCAGTTACTGTACAATCTTGAACATCAGGAAGTCAATCTTCGATGTTTCTGTCGACGCCTTCCGTATCCAAGATCTTGTGAATCTCATTAACTGTATCTGGTGACAGCCTGGTGAGGCTTCTGTTCCATCTACTTGATATCATCCGCCTTTCAAGGCGAGAGAGTTCTAGCTTTTCGTGTTGCTCCTGTTTGTAATCGTCCTCGGAGTGGTAAACATCAAATCCCACTCCATTAGATCTGGCGTTGCTGTCTTCGTGATGCGCACTGACTCCATTATCTTTGAAGAACTTTTGATTCTGCCACCCTTCGAGGTAGAGGTATTTCCTGCCGATCTTACAGATGGAGAGTGTCTCTGTTTTAGGAGTAAGCCCCTTACTGCTTCGGTACCGATCGTTCTGGTGCACGACAAAGACTTTGTCACCAACGAGTTTGCTCTTGAATGATCTATTGGTCATTTTCTTCCTTCTTCGATAAGTAAAAAGTCTTCGCCTGCACCCTAAGGTGTCCTGTCAGGCGAAGACTTTATGGCAACCAAGGGTTCAATCTTAAGGCACAAACTGACTTAACACGAACTCTTGGATTTCTCCGGATACTACCCCGGAGAGAGGAAGAGGCAGGAATCGAACCTGCGAATGCCGTCTTACGATAGCGGTGACGCTCCAGCTGTCATCTCTTCCTATGAGGTTCTATTCCTCTTTCCCTGCTCGTTCTTCACGACAGGCTTTCGCGATACTTGCAATGTGCCGTGGGTTGCGGTCGTCCAGCGGGACCGAGTATTCGAAGTCGTACGCTTCGAAGGATTCGTCGCCTTGCGAGACATCCTCAGTTCCGGTGCAGTTGAAGCCGCACTTCGCGAACAGGTTCATGGCAGGGATTCGATCCTGATGAACCTTTGCGAAGATCGAGTTGCACTTCATCTCCTTAAGCTTTGATCGAACATGCATTACCATTTCAGTAGCGACTCCCTGCCGCCCCTGCCCGGGAGCAGTGGAGATTCTGAAGATAGCAAGTGAGTCAGTGGTACCCACTCGTCGATCGAATCTTGTGTACCCGACCACTTCCCCCTGGTCGTTAACTGCTACAATCGGTGCAGTCAGCGGATTCTTAGTGCCGTTATTCTTGTCGGTAATCTCTTGCAGTAGTTCCGTCTCTGTGATTGCGTTCTTGTACAGCTCAGAGTCGATCGCAGATACAACAGGAATGTCTCGGGTCGCCATTTTACGAATCGTCATCGGTCACAACCTTTTCAGTCTTGGGTTCAACTTCTTTGGAAACGTGCAGTCGAATAATCTCATCCCTGACCGCCTTCATCATTCCCAGTGCCATTCCGGCACGGGCGATGTGGCTGTTTCCTTCTGGCAGGCACTCAATTGCCTGCTCAAAGCTTTCGATAGATTTCTTAGCTAGAGCCGAAGGACGCTCAGACTTCTTGACTGTCTTTACGCCTCGCAGGCGATTGACAACGTCGTCAAACCTCTTGAAGCCGTAGGAATTCAAAGCATGTCTGACTTCCTTTGCTTCGGTGATCTTACCCGCAGATTCGAACTCGTCAATGGCCAGCATCGCCTTTCTGGCTTTTTTGTAGTGAAGTTCTGAGATATTGTAGTGATTCAGGGCAATTAGCAGGGCGGAATTCTTCTTGTTCTTCTCCGGGTTGAAGTTGTCCCGTACGAATTCCTGCATCTCGTCAGCGTTTGAGGTATTGACCTGCTCGGCGTCGATCTCTTCCAGTTTGGCGATCTCTCCAAGGTCCTTGGTCTCGTATCGAGCGTTTACTTCCATACGAAACTTCTTGACCTTCTCAGTGATGGTCATGATTTCGCGAATCTTCTGCTCCAGCGTCTTGTCCCGCTGGGTTCGGTTTGCCTCAATGAGGGCCCACTCGACTTTCTCCGGAGTGTCGAGATCGTATCGAAGACGAACCGGCACTGACTCTAGTTCCAGTTCAATCGCGGCGATTGTTCGGCGGTGCCCCGATATGATGACATACTCAGGCGTTACCTGAATCTCTTCAATGATCCCGCCAGTCCTGATCGAATCCATCAGGTTCTTGTCGACTGGCTCAATTCCGTAGATCTTCTCGTTGATCGGGTGATGCTTAAGGAGTTGAGGAGTGACCCATTTGATTTGGTCTGACTTGTTTTCCGTTGCTTCAATTACAGCTGACATTTGGAATTCCCTTCCCAAGGATGTGTGTCACGTGAATTTTTCATGCTAAACACAATTGCCGTTCCAAGGGAAGTCAAGTTGACGCGAGCACAGGGTTAACGTAATCATCACCCCGTATTCCCGGGAAGGAACCGAATGATTACTTACTTTAGAAGTTGGCTGGCTGGCTTTATATCTGCAGAGGTTAAGGCGAGCCAGAACCGCTACAGCAAGAAATGCACAGAGTGTCGTTCTCTTTCTGATCGTGCCCTTAAAGCTGATCGAGAGTCTGAGAGATCAGAAGATGTGGTCAACCAGCTCAAGAGAGAGATTGCTACTCTGAAAGTCGAATGCGAGCAGTACGAACTTGTCGTTGAGGCCAAGGACAATCAAATCATGCTGACAGATCAGGTGGTTGCTCAGCAGCAATCAATGATCCATCGTGATATTGAGCTCCGGAAGCTTGAACACATAACAGCGGCTGCTCAGGTCGAGATGGCCAGAACTCACACCGGAATCAAGGAAGATTCAAATGCCGATAACGAGTCTGACGTCAATTATCGACCAGGCAGGTAGAGACCCGCTTCTCGCCAACACAATCTCAGTTGTTGGGACAGGAAACGGCGGAAATATATCTCAGGTTCCAGTTGAGCAGCAATTCCCTCAGATGGCTGTCAATAGCCAGTTCGATGGTCGAGTTGCAGCTCACTGGACCGAAGATCGCAACTCCTACGTCAAGCAGTACAAGAATTCTACCTACATGGCGATCTCTGCGATTGCTAAGATGGTGGCGATGCAGGATGTGGTCGTTCAGCGACGAACAGAAGGTAAATCAGGCGTCAAGCTTGAGAGGGTGAAATATACTCATCCGCTTCAGGAGCTATTCGAAGACATCAATCCGATCGACACTCTCTGGGATCTATGGTTTTACGCCGTAGGCTGGAGACTGACGACTGGAAACTCGATGATCTACAAGGCCAAGAATGGCTTCGGCGTTACGAAACAGCTCTGGCCGATGCCTTCTCAGTGGTGCAAGGCGATCCCTGATCCTGAGCACTTGATTGGCGGGTACGAAGTCAGTTCCGGGCCCGGCAACTTCTATGTTCACCGAGACTCGATGATCGACATCAAGAATCCAAGCCTTGATTGGCAGGGGCACGGTCGATTCTACGGCAAGCCGTCTATTAGCGCGGCGGCTGTGACTATCGAGCTTGAGAATCAGATGTACGAGCGGCTGTACTACACGTTCAAGAACTTCGCTCCCCCAGGGATGGTCTTCTCGACCGACCAGAGGCTTCAGCCGCACCAGGTTCACCAGCTGTGGGCAAATGTCGCGGCTCAGCACTCCATGAGTGAACATTCCGGACGGCCGATGATTGTACATTCTGGCCTGAAGCTGGAGTCTTCTTTCCAGAACAGCTCACAGAAGGAACTGGATTACACTGGCTCCCTGGACAAGACGCTGGAGATTACACTGGCGACACACGGTGTCCCAAAAGCAATTCTCGGGATGGTCGCCGACTCCAACAAGAGTAACATGGAAGGTGCCCTGATTCAGTTCTGCAAGATGACGATCGACCCGATCCTCAAGCAGTTTTCACAGCACTTCACGCAGAATCTGGCTAATGAGTTCGCAGATGATAAGAGTCTGGTCGTCAAGATTGGACCTTCTTCAGTGGACCGAGAAGCTCAGCTTATCGCAATTGCCGAGATGCTTGTGAAGGCTGGAGCAGCAACGCCAGATGAAATTCGATCCATGCTCATGGATTGGGATCCGATGAATTCTCCGCATGGGTCGAAAGCGGTGATGGTAAGTGGGTTCCAGTCGATTGATCAGGAGACTGGCCTTCCGGATGGGGCAGAACAATCGGAATCTGCCCCGGAACCCAAGAATACTCCTGCTTCTGAGGAAACAGTTGAAGTTGGCCGGGCAGTTCTTGGTGGTCGATCGTAGTTCGGTCTTTCTTGATGTGCCCCTTTGGTGGCGACTGAATCCTCAAGTGGTGCTGAATTGCTTCGTTTCCAATATCCGGATGCTCTCTATCAGATACGTGAGACAGTCGTGGTGGTCCGTCCGAAAGGATGAGGAAGTAGCCGGTGGATGCAGGACTTCCCGGTTGCCAGGTGCTGGCATTATCCCAGTCGAGAGAGGCCGTTCTCGCATCCCATAGCTCTTCCAGCATTCGAATGTCTTTAGTGGTGGCATGCCCTTCTCCGTGCATCGCGACTGCGACATTGACTGCCTGGGTAATAATTCGGCGAGTGACAGACATCTGATTGTGGAAGATCAGGTCGTTCACTGCCTCGGTCAGGTTTCGCCAGCCCTTCTTGGTTCCATTGCGAATCTGCTCGATAGCAATGTCCGCTTTCATGGTGGCGTTCTCGATGACCGGACTGTTGGATCGGTGGGATCCAGTAAGATCTGGCCTACCTGTCCATGCGGCGATCATTTCTGTTATTGCCTGCTGGGTTGACTTTCTGTACTTTCTGCACTGCTTGTCGAACAGTTCCCACAGTTCGCCTGATATTGTCGCACTAACTTTCTTTGTGAGTTTATCCATGGATGGTCTCTCTGCGAAGATTGATAAGCTTACGTCCTTGAAGACTGAACGATCCGTTTCTGAGCTGATCAGGATCAAGAAGTCGATCGGAGTCAAGGCCCCCACAGCCCGGGAGCTTACTCGACTGGACAAGGTAATTCAATTGGCAGCTCTGTCAACGGACGTTAATCCGACAGAAGAGCAGCGAAGAACGGGTAATTACCGCAAGGGCAAGTTCTCCATGAAGGGTATGACCTTCGTGATTGAGAACCCTCGCGGTTCGGTTCGTTCTGGCGTGGACCGAGGCGGGAGCCCTTGGTCTGTTGTCATGCCATCGCATTATGGCTACGTCCTCAAGACAAGATCGGAAGCCGATGGGGATCATCTTGATGTATCTATCGGTCCTGATCCCGGCTCTCGGAAGGTTTTTGCTGTCGATCAACAGAACCGAGACGGTGACTTCGATGAGCACAAGTTTTTCGTGGGATTCATGGACAAGAAGTTGGCTCGTCAGGCTTATGAAGACTCTTTCACGGGTCCGGCACCGTTTCAGGGCATGGTGGAACTGAGCTGGGATGAGTTCAAGGAATGGATTGAGTTCGGTGATTCGTCTGCTCCGATCGTTGACCAGATGCTGCGTCAGTTTAGTTCTCGCATTGAGCTCATGAAGACGATGGAAGAGCGGGACGGTGCGATTTACCTGTATGGAGCCTGCATGGTTCCTAATCTAATTGACCGCTCTCAGTTCCGCGATTACTACGACGAAGATGACGTACGTCAAGCAGCACGTACGTATTTAGTAAAAAGTCGAGCCGCTGGGTACAAGCACAAAGCGATCTTCGAGAATGGAGATGTGCAGCTCACACAGAGCTTCATTGCTCCGAATGATATGCAGATCGGCAAGAATAACATTCCCAAGGGCTCATGGGTGACGGAGTTTAAGCTCATTCATCCAGAGGTTATTCGCATGGCAAAGGCCGGCGAACTGGCAGCCTTCAGTATTGGTGGGCCGTCTAAGAAATGGCGACTAGAGAAGAGAGATGGAACTGCTCAGAGCAGATGGTTTGGTCCGGGGTCATAGAATGCAGCCGAATAAACAAAGCTTTGCGACTGCCTGTTCTAGGCTAGGACTAACTCGGGAAGAGTTTATCGAGCAGTCGGTCTGCTTTGCTTATGCAAACGCTCACATGTCAAACCCTGCAATTACCGAACAGATGATAAAGGAAGCGGCATCTGAGATGTACGATTCTGACCCTTTAGAGAAAAAGGGTTGACTTGCAGAAAAAGTTATTCTTACTCTCCTATCAAATGCACTCCTAAACAGGTGGAACGGCTATGTCAGAAAAGAAACTCGCAGAGATCATGTCCAAGGATAAAGATCTTGTGCGTAGAGTCTCTGATATTGAAGTGGAAGAAGTCACCCTGACAAAGAAGGGTGCTCTTGGGGATGAGGCAGACGCCGTCATTCTCTATAAGGAAGAGGACGAGAAGCAGGACGAAGTCAAGGAAGACGAAGTTGCTGATCTCGAAAAAGAAGCCGTCACGGAAGACACAACCGAAGAGGCCGCTGAAGAAGTGGTCGAATTGGAAAAAGAGGAAGTCGCAGAGGACGCCACGGATGGCAACATCGAAATGGATTTCGACTCTGCGATCTCCTTTATCCAGAAGGGCGAACTCACTGACGAGCAGAAGCAGTCGGTCCTCGACACTGCCTTAGTGATGTTCGACGCCGCTGATCTTGAGAAAGAACAGCCTGCTCCAGAAGTAAGTGCTTTCCCTGAAGAAGCTATGGACTTACTCAAGTCGATCCACGGACTGCTTGAGAAGGAGCTTCCTGAGCAGTTCAAGAACAAAAAGAAGTCTGACGAAGACTCAGAAGAAGACGATTCGGAAGACAAAGAAGACAAGAAGCCTGAGTTCCTGAAGAAAGAAGTTGACGTCCTTGGTGATGTTGACCGGCTCCTTCGAGAAGCGGACGAGGCTAAGCTAGAAAAGCAACGATCGGAGCAGGAAGCTGCGATCAATAGTAAGCTTGATGAATTGTCCAGTGTTCTGTCTGGGCTTGCTGAGAAACACACAGAAACCCAGCGCAGACTAGCCCGCGAGTGCGGCATTGATGCGTAACTTTTGTTAACCTGGAAAGGGATTTCCATGTCCGATGAACTGAAGAATGAAGTTACGGCCGATGCCAAGGATCAGGCGTCTGCTATCGTTGAAAAACTTGATGGTATGACAAGTACCATTGCCGGGCTCGCAAAGGGCCAGGAAGAGCTGGACGCGAAGATCGACGCGAACGCAAAGGTCGTTCCTGCGTGGATGCAGAGTGCTCCGGCTGTGACTGTTGGTGAGCGAGCTGGCACTAGCCGACCGTTCTCCTTCTCTCGCTTGGCTGTTGGTCTCGCTAAGCAGGCTGCGAAAGATGAAAGCTGGCGTGAAGACGCTAAGCTGGAAATGCAATTCTCGCAGGAACTCGGAAGCCAGCTCGGCTTCGGCATGGGACGTGTTGCGGTACCTATCGGTGCTGAGTACATGTCTGACGAACTCGGACTCACGAAGCTCCGCAAGGAGTGGACCGACATGGATCACGGCCTCGAAGGCTTCGATCCGGAAGAAATGCGATGGATGGCCGACAAGCTCGACCTGAACAAGAGCATGTCTTTCCGGACGCACACTTCGGGCGGAACGCTGGTTGACTTCCCTGAACAGGGCGAGTTGATTGACCTGCTCCGTGCCTCGTCGGTCTTCGGTCAGATTTCGGGCATCTCGAATGTCCAGCTTCCACAGCAGGGTGCGATTCGCTATCCGCGAGTCAGCTCTGGCGTAACGGTTGCTTCTTACGCTGAAGTTGAAACCACTTCGGAATCGACTCCAGGCACTGACGAAGTGACCCTGGAAGCTAAGAAGTACGCCGGCCTCGTCAAGATTAGCGAAGAGTTCATGAAGTTTGCGACCAGCGTTTCTGCTGACGCCTTCATTCGCTCAGAGATGACTCAGGATATCAACCTTCAAGTTGATGCTGACATCGTCAACGGTGGCGGTGGAAAAGAAATCCACGGCCTCATCAACTACTCAGGCATCACGACGCACACCGCGTCTACTGTTGCTGCGAACGGCAACACGCTTGAGCCAGCTGACATCGACATCCTGCTTGCCAAGATGGCTGATGCAAACGCACCTACGGATCGTGGAGTGTTTATCGCTCTTCGTAACCGTCTGTGGGCAAGCCTTAAGCATCGTGAAGACGACAACGGTCGTCCTAAGTTCCAAGCTTCGGCTTTGGCTTACGGTGGCGGTCGCGTCCAGAAGGCGATGAGCGGCGAGCCGGTTTACACGAGCACGAATATCCCGAACGACCGAGCCAAAGCCTCAGGTACTGACCTGACTCTGGTTCTGGCGGGTGTTTCGAGCGAACTGTACCTCGGGCGTGCTGGTGCGATGGAAATCATGATGACGAACTCTGACGGGTCTGACTTCCAGACCGGCAAGTTCACTCTTCGTGGCGTCCACTACGTCGATGCTGCTCCGAAGCACGAAGCAAGCTTTGGTCTGGTTGACCAGTTGCTGCAGTCGTAAACTGAGTAACTAAACGGGACGCCTCGACTTCCGGGGCGTCCCGACTTTTCAGAATCCCAGGGAAGGGAAGAAGCAGAATGGCAAAAGCCAAAGAGACAGAGGAAACAGTCGCTCTTGCGGTGGAAGACATTAAGCCGCTGGAGTATGTCGATCCGGACAGTTTTTACCGTATCGATTTGCAGTTCGGGCAGGAAGCTTCATGGCGAACATGGAGCGGCAAGCCTCGCAGGGTGGAGAATCAGTCGGGTGGCGGATTCAGTCATGTTCATGATCCGAAAGTGGAGCGTGGTCTTGGCCCTTTCTGTGGAGACATCGTGAACGGTCATATTTCCAGCCATAACGACTGGATTAAGCGGCATCGGGCACGCAAGGAAAAAGACTTCAGGGGTCAGCTTGATCGTCAGATCATTGTCCTGAAAGTCGAAGAAACAAATGACATTCCCAAAGAGTCACAGGCTCAAGGTGGAATGATTCCGATTGGAATGGTCCAGTCGATCGTCAAAGATCAAATGGAAGCCCTCATGGGCTCGAACTAAAGGAACAGACGCATGCCTATCATGCCGGACTTGCTGAACAAACTTACTAGCGTGCAGGGACTCGCTCCTGCAGCTCGAACTACAACTGCGACCGGAACTGGTTCCAGTTTTGCTGACCACGAAGTCGGCGTCTGGGTACAGGTCGAAGTCGGTGCCGTTACTGGTACAACTCCAACTTGCACCGTGACCATCGATCAGTCAAGCAACGACAACACTGCCGATGCTAGCGGTGCCGCAGATGCCTACGCTGCAGTTACTGGGGCATCCCTGGCTCTGACTGACGCTGATGCAAATACGTCTACAGGCTTCATGCTTTACAACTACAACGAAAAGTTTCTTCGTTCGGTTGCAACGATCGGCGGAACAAATCCGACGTTCAATGTTAGTGTGACGATGCACGCTAACAAGAAGTCTTAAGTTGGCTCTCTAATTTCAAGCCTTCCCTGGAGCGGCTGGTTTCGGTTTCGGCTGATGCCGGTCGCTTTTTGGTTTGGGGTCCTGCTATGGCACTGACTGACATTGTTGCGTTGGCGGATATTGAGACGGAGCTTGGTGGCGGGCTTTCCGCTGCTGATTCTGCTCTGCTTGATCTTATTCGTCTGCGTACCGAGGCCCTCATCAGGACTTATGTGCGGTGGAATATCACAGAAGCCACATATACGCACTTCTTGCCCTTTCGTGGGCCCATCGCTCAGAAGTTACAGCTTCCGCAGCCATACGTGACTGCAGTCGCTTCTGTGTATGAGGATCGACAGTCTCGCGGCGGTCAACAGTCAGGGGACTTCGATTCCACTGACCAGCTAGTGGTTGGGACAGACTTCTGGATCGACTACGACGCTACGGATTACTCGAGAGAGGGGATCCTGCACAGGTACGGATGGGACTGGCCATGTATTCCTCGGTCTGTGAAAGTCACGTACACGTCAGGCTTTGATGCTGCTGCCTTGGCGAACGAGTTCTTGTATGTGCAGGATGCAGTGATCAATGAGACGATCAATCGGTTTCACTTCCGGAAACAGAACCAGGGGTCCACAGGTATCGCAGGAACGGTCAAGCGAGAGAAGCTGAAAGACTACGAGATTGAGTACGACACGAGTAGCAGCGTTTCGGTCGGCAACAGTGCTTCAAAAGCGACTGGGCAATCAGGACTGTCTGACTTAGCGAAGGGTTCTCTGGATCCGATCATGTTTATGGGGAGAATGATCTAATGTCAATCTCCGCGATGTGCGACCGATTCACGGCAACACTTAAGAGGCAGGGAAACACTACATCCGCTTATGGAGATAAGGTCTTGGCCTTCTCCACAGCGAATCGAACGACTGATGGTGTTCCGACATCGGTCAGGTCTGACATGCAGACTCAGTCCAGTGAAGAGAAGGCGGAATACGCAATCAAAGAAACCGACATGTCCTGGTTCATGTATACCGCTTCTGACCCTGAGCTGGTCACAGAAGACCAAGTTGAGTGGACAGACAGTGGTAGCGTTGCCCGGGTCTGTAGAATAATTGAGCCATCTTTTGATATGGCTGGGAGAGGTACGATATGGCGGACAGTAATCGCGGAAACAAAGAACGAGCTGTAAAGGCTACCGCAGACACGATTGTTGCTGCTAGTGGGGACGATACCGTCTCTGTTGGTGCTGACATTGTTGTGGCTCCTTCTAAGATCCATCCTAAGGTTCAGGAGACCGTGGATAAGGCAATGAAGGGGGCTACAATCAAGGTGAAGTCGAAGAAGAACTACGACGCCGTTAAGGCATCCCTGAAGAAGTACAACCCGAATAACCTGAAGGTTGTTCATAAACCTGGCCTCGGCCATCACTCGATTGCAGCTCGATGAGGATAGCTTTTAACACGATTGACGACTTCATCGAGGAAGTACAGGACTCTGTGGATGAGGGTGCTACGCCTGTTGTTCGGTGCCTCACTGACGTCGATGACGCGAATGATGACGGATACCGAGTGACTTTCCTTGCTTCGTATGTCGCTGAGGATCAATTGATCTGCGACCTGGAGTTGCCTTGTGGTAAGAACCTCAATGCTCAATATCAGATGGGATCAGAGCAGGCAGAAAAGTCTCGTGACGAACTGAGAGAGAGGCTGTACAAAATGGGACTGAAGCTCAAGAAGGGGCGATACGAGGAGTAGCATGTTCAACTTTGGAACTACAGTCAAAAGCACCCTGAAGGGGTTTGTGAAGCAGGTCGATAACATTATCGCTCGTCGCTCCACGGCCACTGCAGAGAAGCTCCAAGGTAAGATTCGTGCAAAGTTCTCCCGTCCCAGCCGGCAGGGAAATGCCTCTCGTCCTGGGACGTACCCTAAGTACATCAACAAGCATGCGATGAATTCAATTCGCGTCCGCAAGGTCGTGGGTAAGAACACAATTGAGGTAGTCACTGTTGGTCCCCGGAAGCACCGTCTTGCGATGCTCTCTGAGGATGTGACTATCGCACCAAAGAGTAAAGCTTTGGCGATACCGATCTCCTGGGCTGCTAAGAAACATTCATCCAACGGCAAGGGTCCTCGCACTTTCAAGCCCAGCGGGCAGGAAATGAAGGTCATTGTCATTGGGAAAGGAGCGAAGCGGCGTGCTTTCCTGGGGATCGAGAAAGAGGGCAAGTCTAAGACTGGAGTAAAGCACTCCCTGCATTACTTGCTCAGCAGGAAACCTATTCGTCGTAAGGCTCGTCGTGGAATTCAGGACGCTTTCGATGCGGAAGCTGGCTGGATTGCTAAACAAATCACAGAACCAATTGCTGTCCCGGGAGCCGGTGGTTTCGGGGTCGGTGGATCAAGATAAGGCAGTAAAACATGAGCGTTACCGCTGCCATACTAAACCGATGGAATGACGCGAGTCTGGACACGTCTATTTGTGCCATTTTTCGTACTCATCCACGTGCAAACGCGTACGGCTCAACACCAGAAGATATTGCTGCGAAAAACCTGCCACGAGCTCAGTTCATGGTCGAGGGCGACATTCCTGTTGAGCACACGGTAGGCAAGACTCTGCGAGAACACATGGTGACTTTTGAGGTGTGGCATTCTGACCCCGCCGCTCTGGAAACTGCACTGGACTTGATAGAGTCAACATATGATAACTCAGAGCGAGCGGGAACCGATCCGCTCACTGTTTCTAACGGAAGCGTAATCAGAGTCCAGTACTCAGGAAGAGAATCTGGGCCTGTCGATGAAAATGTATTCCTTGGCTCTGTCGAGTTCGAGGTAGAGTGGCAGAAAGACAATAGTGTCCCAGCATAAAGGAATATGCAAATGGCAGCTGTTTCAGGATTAAACGGATACGTTACTTTAGGCAGTTGCACAATCCTCTGCCTTACAGACTGTGACCTGACCTACGGTTCACCGAACGAAGAGTTCTTCTGTGTGGACGGTGCCGGTGCGAGTAGCACGGTCGCTACCGCCAAGCGAGGCTCGGGTACGCTGAACCTGGTCATGGATGACGCGGCTCTGTTTACGAGCATCGCGGAATCTGGCGAACTGGTCGCATTGACCTTCTACGCAGCTACCGGCGGCGATACCGCTACTGGCAATGCTCGGATCGGTCAGATTCAAACTACCATCAATCGTGAGGGTACTGTAGAGCGAGTCTCTGTGCCATTCATGACTGACGGAGCTTGGACCGGAACTCTGACTACATAACCAGAGCGAACGCAAACCAAAGCGGAGTACGTTAAATCGTGCTCCGCTTTTTTCGTGTTGACCTGCAATCTAACTTTGTAATCATGGCTCTGGGAAGGGAGAGTCATGAGTGGATTAGCAGTTCTTTGCAACGCCGGCCCTGTGATCCAGGCTGGCGGAAGATCGTATCAATTGAGAGGTCGTACACTCAGGCATCTGGGCGAGGTTGAAGCTCAGATTATGTTCATGCGAGGAGACGTGTTCTCCTACTTGAGACAGTCTGTTGTCGGGCAAACTAAGGCTGATGCGATTGCTATTATCGAATCGACCTTACAGAAGATCAGATTCCGATGGATTGGATGCAATGGGGAAGACATTCATCGATTCTATTCGACGCTTGAGGGCAGGGTTTATTCGTTCTGGCAGTCTGTTCGACACTGTGGTCTTGACCTGGACGAGTCTCGTGAGATTTACTTGAAGGAAACCGATCGAGACGAGCAATGGGAGTCTCGGATTAAGTTCGCTATCGAGAACGCAACCGGCGAGTCAGACATGTCTCGGCTCTACAAGATATACGGGCTTGCCCGATCAGAGGTCGCCCATAAAGACAACTACCTGATCTCCAAGAAGGGTCTTTTTTCGACGCTGTTCAAGGAGCCGTTCGGATACACCCTTGAGCAGGTCGCAGATATGACACTGGGTCAAATATCGCTTGTTATCGGAGATAGCGAGAAGGCAGCCCACGACATCGATGAAGAGAAGAATCTGGCGTCGAGACCAAATAACCCTGGTGTTCGACGTATGAAAGCTACTTACACGAAACCGTATCACGAAATGGCCGTTAATCTAGTCAATGGATACTCGTTGACGAGCGGCCTCATTAGCTAAGGGAAGAACCATGGAAGATTCTGTAACCGCGAAGATCATGGATGAAGACGTCAAATTCGGATTCATCGGCCGAGGCTTTCGCCTGAAGTGTGTCGAGTTCATTCGAGAGCATCGGCACGTTGCGTTCAAGAATGCAATCTCAGACCTGCCGGTGGATCCGGTGTCGATCTCAACACAAGTGAGTTCTGCGATTGACGCCTATATGTCTGGTGTGATTGTCAGCGATGAGGACGTGAACCAGTGGCTGCTCACGCCAGAGGGCTTCTATTATGCTTTTGAGTCGTCCCTGAAGGCGGAAAACAGCGATATTGAGAAGGCAAAGGTCGAGAAACTGCACGATCGACTGGACGAAGAGAATATGGCAGTGCTGCGAGACTATTGGGGTCCCTCTCTGCAGGGCAGCCGCTACAATGACATCATCGAGGCAGTCAAGAAGAGCACGGTTGAAGACATTCACCGAGCATTGAACTCCGATAAGGAGTCGATAGACGCTTACCTTGCATGGCTTGATAGTCAGGAAGAGACTAAAGACAGCTAAAGGATTAGCTCATGCCAAGTCGCAAAGTAGCCGATGCTCACATCTTGTTCTCCGCTGAAGGCTTGAAGTCTCTTGAGGGAGAAGCTAAGGGTTCTATTGATCGAATCCTTGGTATGTTAAGTGGAGCTGAGACAAAGACTAGTCAGGGGCCTTTCTCAAAAGGCCTTCTGAGGGACATATCCTTAATGAAGGATATGAATCGGCAAGTTGCTCGGTTAATTGCGCAACAGAGAGCGTTGCATAGGTCACCTTCAGGCACTCCTGCAGCCAACAATGTCAGAAGTGCAATGATGGGCGACCGCGAGTCCCAGCTAAGCAGGACTAAGTCTTTTTCTGATTTGCAGCTTTCTCGCCGAAGTCAAGAGGCAGCTTCGGTTTCTCCAACACTACTCAAGGCTAATCGAGACGCCATGCAGTCTCGTCGATCTACAATTCTCGAGATGCAAAGCTCTCTGGCGGACTTTGGCGTAAACAGCGACCAATTATCTATCGCAAAGGGTGGCTTCAATAAATCGAGAGGAACTGCAAACTTCATTGCTGAGAACATCAAGGGTGTCGGGGTTGGCGGTACCTCTGACGGTATGCGAATGGCTGCCCAGGAGTTTCGTGACATTGTAGACAATGTTGTGATGCCAGACACTAAAGACGCATCGTCCAAGGAGTTGAATTCTTTTATTTCTAAGATCAGAGTAATGGCGGACGAGCTGGATAAAACTGCCCAGAGTGCCGAAGAATATAATGCCGCCTTGAGGATATCCCGCAAGTTGACTCCCGATGAGAAGTCAGGAATTCGTGGAAACCTCAGAGACATAGATGCCGCCAGTCAGCGAAGAGAGGCGTCTTTGGGCAGGCAGTCGAATCGCGACTTCCTCGCAGCAAACCCTTCAGAATTGATGGGTCGGCGAATTGGCGAGATCGAATCCAATGAACAACTGAGTGACATTGGCAAGTCTCAAGAGATCAGCCTTGCTGCACAGGAAATTGCCGCAGCACTTCGCAAGGCCGCTACTGGCGTGCGAGAGGCCAAGATTGACGACGCAATGCGACTGGCGGCTAAGAGGCTGTCTGCTGGTGACATAACAAAAGAGCAATTCAGATCTGACGTGGCTCGCAACCAGGCCGGCAAGCAAGGTATTTCCAACGCAGAGGACACGCTCTTTGATGCGGACTTCAGGTCAAGAAACGAAGGACTAGGGCAGGGGGAAGTTACTCAGCAGGCTGAGCTGGACGCCTTGAGGACTCGGTCGATCGAGATAGACAAACTGATCAAGAATGACAAAACCCTCTCTGCCGCAGAGAAAGAGAGACTCACGACTGAACAGAAGCTGCTTAGCAGTGCCGTGACCCTGAAGGATGCTGAGTTCAAGCTCAGCAAGGAGATGTCAAGAAAAGAAGAAAAGATCAGATCGCTGACGGCAAGCCGATCAGGGCTGTCTATCAAAGAGGCTAAAGGAATTGAGCTTACTAAGAGAGAGAGAAATGAACTCAAGTCACTAAACGCCCAGTTAGAAATAGAATTCGCATCGCTAAACAAGCTCAAGAATGCACAGAACGGAGTAAATGGCAGGCTTCATGAGGGAGCTCAGACGTCCCGTCGCTTCAACTTCATGATGCAGCAAGCCTCTTATGGAGTTCAAGACTTTGTGCAGGTTATCGGACAGACCGGCCTAAGCGGCGCTTTGCGGGCGTCAGCGAATAACATGGCCTCTCTTGCGGCAGCTACTGGAACTACAGGCGGAGCACTTATTGGCGCCCTCGGCACCATTGCTATGATAGGACTGGCAGATGCAGTCAAAAGTCTTGGCATTGAAGCTGAGACAACTGAAGAGAAAATGGAAAAGCTAGCCTCTTCAATAGACAGGATGGCAAGGGCTAGGAAGATGTCTCGAGAGGTGTCTGAGGAGATCTTGGGGGCTGGCCAATCTGACTTCCGTGCACGAATAGGCAGCATCAGAAAAAGCATCTCAAACGCTGGGGACTCAGCAGCTGAATCCACTGATGCGAGCAGAAAAGGAGAGGCTCTTGCCAGGTCTGTTTTTGAGGCATCTGAGTTTTCCCCAGAGGCAGGCTTCTGGAGGGAGCGAGGCGATGCCATGGTAGATGTGTTTGGCAAAATATGGTCTACAGCAAAGACTCAATTCACCTTCGACATCAAGCGAATTGTTAAAGAGAAGAGAGAAGAGGATTCCGGGTCCGCCAGAGAAGGTTCCGCAATGAGGGAACTGGCCAGGCAAGGAACCGGGCTCCGGGGGACTAATATCGAAGAAAGACGAGGCTCTCACAGGGAAATAGAGAGGGAATACGAGAGAATTAAGTCGATGATCGTAAATGCTGACCTTAGCACGACCGAGGGGCAGCTGAATCTTGCTGAGGCTTTAGGTACCGACGCAAAACTCGTGCAGGACGCTAGGAATGAAATCGAAAAGGCACAAAATGAACTCGACAACGAAAAAGCTAGACAGGCTAAGCTATTTAAGAATCTTCAGATCTCAATAGGCAACTACGTCAATGAGACTGTCTCATTGATGAAGTTCAAGTCTTTTGACCAGGGAGCGGCACAAGCTACGTCTTTAACTTCTGATATCTCGGCGGCAAGAGATCGAATTGACGTCGCCCAGGATCGGGTTGATAATACGATTGGCACTGAGAACGAGGCGGCACAGGCAGCACTTAGTAATGAGAAGGCAATTCTAAATGAACTCTTGAATGCATTCAAGACTATCACTCATGAAGCCTTAAAGCTTCCGTCTGGGCTTACGAAGTTCTCTACATCTCTGCAGGGAGTTAGGTCATCCCTCGCCGACAAACTTCAGATGTTGAGCAACGCAGGCGTTCTCACTCCTGAGATGCATAAGCGTCTTGTCGAGCAGTCTATTCGGTCTGCTGGGGCGTTGGCTGAAGGGCACTCTGGAAAAGCAAGCAGGGAGTTTGGCGAGAACCAGAAGCAGGCCAATGATCGTGCCCGGGCGGAGATTGCCGCATCCAGAGGAGCAGGTGGCGGACCCCTCGATGCAGTCTACGACATGGTCCTCAGTAAGATGGACGAGTTCGAATCTGAGTTCATGAAGATTAAGCCGGATCGCTCCGGAATCTCAGGTTCGTTCGCAAGCCGGATCGACACGTTCGAGCAACGGAAGGAAGACAGGGAAAAAGTTCTTGGTCCGGACGCTCAGTTCGACAAAGAGAACATGTCCGAGACGATGCGAAGAATCAGCGATTCGATCATGTCCTTCAGCGGCAAAGTGGAGCGAAAACTCGGGGAAACTCAGGAAGAGGCTAACGACCGAGAGAAGAAACGTCTTGACGACCTGATCGATCAAGTTAGGCGTTCAGCAGACCAGGATGACGATAGTCTGATTCCGTTCTTCGAGTTAACAAAGAGAAAGATTGGCGACGCAGACAAGAGAGACCTGCAAGCTGACACTAGTACTGTGGGGATCGAGTCTCTACACAGTACAATCCAGAACTCCTTGAAGGGCGACGACAAAGAGTTTGACCTGCAGAAAGAGCAGAGAGACTTGCTTCAGCAGATCAATGACGGGATCCAGGCATTTGCTGGTTTGGATGGTGCTGCTGATTCTAACATGATCGCTAGCAACACTGCCATCGACGAAGCCGCAATTGCGGATGTGATAGACATTAACACGGTTGGCACTCATGCAGAACAACAGGCTGCAGTCGATTTCTTTAATTCAAGCGGTAGCGAAGAAGCGACCAGTGATGCATTGCAAGTTTTGGAGTCGCTTACCAGCAATGTGAATACCAATTCGGATGTTCAAGCTGAGAAAGCTAACGCCGAGTCTGTGAAGTACCAGCAGGCTTCGTCTGAGACTCTTTCTGAAATGCTCACATTCTTCAAGCGACGAGCGAACTCTGGCGGGCTCGTAATTTCATAACCAAGGACGGTTGATATGGCAGTTGCAGTAAATGTCCAGGCGGGCTCGCCGAACGGAAACATCAACGCTGAGCAGGGCACAATTACGGTGTCGGGGACCATTCCGTGGGCGAATCTTGGCTCCAAGTTGGATGAATTGTTCCCTTCCAGTACTGCAGCCGGCGTTGGTGCCAATCCAGTGGATCCTCTGTTTGGGATCTATCGTTGTCAGTCCTGTGAGTTTCGCCCTGTGGGTGATGAGCAGGCTCTTGTAAACCAGGCTGGTACTCCAGTTGCATCAGCTTTCGACTCAGACTTCAAGATTCCGAAATATGAGCTCGCTTGGCTCACGATTACTTACAGCTCCCTGCAAGTTGAGTTTCCGAACGAGTCCAGCGACAGCCCTGACACCCCAGACGGCTCAACAGAAGTTTCTGGGATCACGCATCAGCTCTCGTCCGGCGGCGAGGTAATTACTCTCGCGAACGACTCCCTGTGGTGGTCCGACAACACGTCCGCCAAAGGCACGAATGTCACTGCCAGCAAGGTCGTCACAACGATTGAACACAACGTGACTTGGCGACGGGTCCTTAATCCGCCATGGTCTGACATGCGAGAGTTGGTCGGGAAAGTGAACGATGACGACCTTGGGCCCTTCCAAACTGGCACAATGTTCGAAGAGACGTTACTATACCTTGGATTCACGGCAGTGCCTGATATCATGAGTGACGGGACGCGGGTATGGGAGATCGGATACCGCTTCTCGGAACGAAGAGTGGACGAGCTTTGCAAAGACTCTCTCGGCGGAAGCATTATTGCTGATGGGGTAGACGGGCACGCTACGGAGTTCGGTGGATGGAACCATTTCTACAAGCAGGAAGAATCAGAAGACAAGGACGGAGTTAACACAAAGACCAGTGGATTCCGCAGACTGCATTCATCTGACCCAAATGGCGGAACTGGAACTGGTGCTGACCCTCTTGTCTATGACGCAGAAACCGCAATCTTTAGGAAGGCTGATCTAACAGCCCTGTTCGTGCAATAATGGCAAATAAACCTGAGAACATATTCCCGCAATTCAACGCTGGCGATCCGGCCAAGAAGGCGTTGGATCACAAGTTCCTGAACAATGTCACGGACTCGATCTCGCAGATAGCACAGAAGACGATCGGGCAGCCGGGGATCAACAATGGGGCGGGGAATTTCAATCCTCGCCAGTTGCCGGGGCCCGACATGCGACTCGTCAAGGTCTTGGATATCGGGACGCCTGGCTCTGGCACGTTCGGGGCTGCTGGTAAGGTTAATGTGGTTAAGGCTGAACTGATCGACGCAGTGTTTAATGAGGCCGTGGGATCACAGGACCTGGCAGAGGTCGACGCTGCTGATCGAATCCTTTACGCAGCTGCATCACCTGCTGTTTCGGTTGCAGTCGACGACTTCATCTGGGTGACTAAGTGGTCAGGGCAGTGGTGGGTCACCAACATGGGCGGGTCAGCTACCCTGAAGCACGGCATTGTTACGGCAATCTGTGATCAGGACTGCTCAACATACACTGTTGAGATCGTGAATCGCAGCTTTGAGGATGACTGCTCAACTGGAACGGGAACAGCTTAGCATGCCGATTAATACAGATTCGACAGGGCAGGAAGGATCAACTTCCCTTGAAGGGTACATCATCCCTGTCGACCCCACGGATCCAGCGGAGTGCTTCAGTAGGACAAATGCCTACTACATAAACTCTGAGCTGTTGATGGCTACCATTGACGGCAAGCTGTATCCGCTTCACATGTGCGGCGACACGAACACCGGCATGAACTGGGATGGCTGCAGTCACGGAGTCGTGGACGACAGCCAGGTATCCTGTCCATGGACTCGCACAGGCG
>Ga0233415_10000370_pt1 | contig 21677 bp, 27 predicted proteins | sample Na_anoxic_12_MG_FD_188631 | JGI IMG/M metagenome (GOLD analysis project Ga0233415, IMG submission 188631) | Seawater microbial communities from Saanich Inlet, British Columbia, Canada - Na_anoxic_12_MG | ecosystem: Environmental > Aquatic > Marine > Inlet | place: Canada: British Columbia... | reverse complement strand
TAATTCTATATGAGGAGATTTCTTATTTATTTTACCTTGTAATCTATTATACAACCCTTGGACGAAAAACTTGATATATTTCTTTTGTATAAACTTATTATACTTGATAGGTATAGTATTGAATACATCATCTACAACCTTATCCATTTTCTCTTTACCTTCCAATTCAGTATTTGTAGACATTAGTATAATTGAATCTAATGCAACCTTTGCTAAAGGCTTCCAAGACTTCTTATATATTAACCTCGCTACTGTTGCAAGTAATATAAATGCACCTACTATCCACTGCCAATTTAAAACTATCCAACTCACTACGCATCATCTCCTTCTATTTTTAGTATATTATAAATATCTTTCCAACTACTACACTTTAACCCTCTAAAATTTCTATTGTATGCCTTTTCTCCATTTGGTGCAAATAACAATTTGTTTGGACAACCGCTTGTAATGAGATTACTCTCTACGTCATCAATTAATATATCTCTAAATCCATAATTGATAAAGTGTTTCCTCATAACTACATTCTTACTTGATTGATTTATTATAGGTATATTAGGAAACAAATTCTCAATAACGCTAATTTTATTCTTATTGTTGCAATGAGTTCCTAAGGTTAAAAACTTTACATTATACACTTCGTTAAGCTTATTGATGACATTTTTACAATCCTCATATAAATCACACCCTAAGTAAAACTCTCCAGTGTTAAAGATAGAAGTTTTTTCAATGTTACTTAACTCACTTATTGCTGGGCTGAAATCATAGTCATAAACTTTCTTATAATTACAATTTTTACCGTGTAAGACATTATATATCTCAACAAACCTCTCAACACTTTTAAATACTACCTCGTCTAAGTCTATATAGATTGTTGGAGTGATAAACTCTCTTAATGATTGCTTAGCGATTTCTAAATTCATATTATATATAGTTAAGTCTGCAATATCAAAGTTATTCATTTCGCCTTTTTCAACAGCGTGATTAAGTCTTGCATCAATCAAAACTTCATCATCGCCTCTTGCCAGCATCCTCTTTTTCAATTCAGACATTGGAGTGTAAATGTATATAACTTTAACTCTATCGCCATATAACTTTTTCATTTCACTAACTCCTACAGCATCCATAATCGTAAACACATCTCCAATCATAAGCTTAGCTTCTACTTCATTCATAGACAACCCATAGTGATTATTGGAGTAAACAACCTTTTCTATGAAGTCAACTTTGTCAAATTCACTCTTATCTACAAAATGATAAACATTATCACTCTCTCCAACCCTTTTCTTGCGTGTAGTATGCGATATTAGTTCAGCTATTTCATACTCTTTGAAAACTTTTGATAATTCTGATTTACCACTACCACTTGCTCCAAGTAGTATAAATATTTTATTTTCCATCTCCAACCTCCAACAACTCTATTAACTCCCCTCTAGCTTCTTCTATATATTCAAGTGCTGTCTGAATATCATCTATCATATTGGGATATAGCTTGTAGTCGTAAAGTTCACAGTCCAAATATAACATATCTTTAGTGAATATCAAAGGTACTTCGACTTCCCATAATTCAAATATAATACAATCATCATAAATCACAGACGAGAAATGATTGTCATTTCCCACCAACATTCTAAGTTTCTTCATTAATTCTAACATAACCAACCTCCATCTTGTGTAATTTTAATAGTTTCAGATGTAACTCCGCCAAATTTAGTCTTGGCATTACTATCATTTCTCTTGCTTATCATAATTTGTGCTAGATTATCGTTGCAGAAGTAGGATATATTAGTCTCACTTCCAGTTAAAAATCCATCTGGTGGCAATATCCCAAATGTATCAAAGAAGGATAAACCTTCCTCGATACTTGGATTGTGAAATACTTCAAATGTAATCATTAGACATCAACCCCTTCTGTTTTAAAGTATGATGGATAATGTGCAATATTCCACTCTGAATCAACTATAGTTATTAATTGCATAGGTCTGCTGTATAACTGCTTGCTACTTGCATAGTCATCACTCCCCATCATAGTTCCCACTTGGACAATTTCCGTTCCATTTAAAGTAGTAATATCAAAGTTGTGAAAATGTCCTTGATATATTAAACGGTAAAACTTATTTCTGCTTGCCATAAGCTTTCTGTTATCTCTAAATTGATCGCCGTGATGTAGTGCTATTGGCTCTCCATACAACATAAACTCATCAACTGCTTTAGCTTTATAAATATTTACATTCTCATAATTCTTAAACATTAAGTCTAAACTAAATGGTATCAACGTTTCCATATTCTCATCTGTTATATTTTCAGTCTTATTAGGCACAAACCTTGAATGGTTACCTAACGTGTTTCGGTAATCAATAGGGAGATTAGTTACTTCTGATAAGGTTTTTATTAACATTCCTATTTGTTCAATAACTTCAACCAATGCCACGTTTACACCAACTTCACTCGCAACTCTATTGGCGACATGAACCAATCCACTCACTGTATCTCCAAGGTTGCATATGATTATTTTGTCTACATCATACACATCTAACCTTTTTAATATATCCGCTGTAAACTTTGCAAATCTCTGTTTCATTATATCCAAGCTATAAGAATTTCCTACAACTTGAAACTTTGCTCCAGCGTGAATGTCTGCTAAGTTGATTAACATAGTTTTATTAGCATTACTACCTTGTGATTCACAATAATTAGGCTTGGGAAGGGTTATATTTGCTAATTGTTCAACAGCGTTCTCAAATACAAAATTATTCCTATGAAGTCTTTTCAACTCTTTCTCCATATCTTTAATTTTATTATCTTCCAACTTCCTAAAGTAACTTCTCTTCTTCTCCAACCTAGTAATTTCAGCCATTTCTTCTGCAGACATATCAACCACGTCATCATCTATAAAAGGTATGTCGTCCTTAGTTATTGAGAACGCTGATAATATCAACGTTAATTCTTCTCTAACTAATCCAACTTCTAATGCTGTTTTATTTATTGTCATCTTATGAGTGCAGTAAATATTTTTAATATTTCTAAGCTCATCCTTAGTTATAGTAACATTCCTCAATTTGCCGTGAACAACATATCCATTTTCACTTTCGGTAAACTTAGGCTTTCTCTCTTCCTTTCCAACAACATTTTCCACATCATAATCTTCAAGTTTGTACTCGCTCAAATCATCAACCTTCAAAATCTCCAATCTAAACCCTTTATGCTGATAGCGTGGATTCATACGCACAAGCTTAACTTCGTTTGTAAGCTTATTATACTTCTCACGATACTTAGTTGTGGTAGCCGATATAACTCTCTCTGTGAGATTCAATTCGCTACACATTTTCTTCTTACTTTTGTAATATAAAACGCTACCAGTGTCTTCATTGTCTTCCGTTAATGCTATTAATTTAAAAACCTTTGTCATAACCTCAAATACCTCCTCAAGTAAATTAGCTCTCTAAATTTTTAATGTGTCTATTTAAGTAATAAACAGCCTTTTTCAAATCCTCAACTTCTTTATTTTTATCCTTTTTACCTGCTCTACTTATATACTTAACAGTGTTTCCTAAATTAAACCCTAAGTTCCAAGCTTCAATTACTTTAATTGCCTCATACACCGCATCGCACCCACCATAGTGTTTAGGGTTATTTATGTTGTCTAAAGCCATACTATTTCCTCCTTTTTTTATCCCAACTTTCTAATTTTTCAGCATATTCAACATTCACGTTTTTGTATGTCCTTAAAAAATAAGCATAGTTGTCTTTTATATTTGTTATACCTACTGGCGACTTTCTCTGTTTTTTAGCTTTTGCAATCTTACAAACCTTATCTAAATCGCTATCGTTGAAGTCTAAATGACCTTCGGAGTCCAATTCATAATATCCCAGCAACTCAATTTCAGCCTTATTCATCTTAGTTCTAATGGTTTTTAACTTGCTAATGCTAAATGATGTCAACCTCATAACATCTTCGTTAAATCTATCTATATGAACGCTACCATCTCCACAATATATAAATGCTGAATCCAAGTCGAAGGTATTTTTACCTCCAACTAAATCAGTTTTAAGTGGCTTGCCTTTATCATCAAAAGGCATAACTACTCTCCATTTCTTATTAATGTTCTTCATATCTACCATTAATACACCACCTTATGCTTTAGTGCTACCCATTCCACCGATTCTCTCTTGTGAAATAGGAATATCGTTATCTGCTATTAGATACTTTCCAAATATACCCTGACAAACTCTGTCTCCTTTCCTTAATTCAAAAGGTTTATCTGTAGTATTCCATAAGGTCAATCCAATGTTTCCGCCAGTATTTCTATTGGAATAGTAATCGGAATCTATAACTCCTATAGTATTACTTAAAATCAATCCTTTTACACCTAAGCTACTTCTTGGATAAACATTTAACACTTCGTCAGGCAACATATAAGCCCTAACATCACTCCAGACTAACACTCTCGCTCCTGCTGGAATAGTCGCATCAATAGGCATATAGAAATCATATCCAGCACTATTTGGCGTACCTCTTCTTGGCAAGTTTAAGATAGTGCCATTGTTTTTCTCATACTCACCTTCAACCATTTTAAATCCTCTCATTTATATTCCTCCTTTTATTTAACTACAAGTAAGTATATCATAAAAAACAAATCTTGTCAACTGTTTATTACAATTTCTTTATATTTTTTTAATATCTTTTCCGTCTCATCAATTTGTTTAAATCCGTCAGATGTTTTTATCCATCTTTTTTCATCAGCTATTTGACAAACCCTTATAACAGCACCTTTTTCAACTGGGTTTTCCTTGATGGTTTTAGCTCTAATTTTTATGTTGATAGATTTATCGCTTGCTAAATTTTTCAATGTCAGTATTGGATTCTTGTATTTAGTTTCCTTAGCAACAACAGCCCATATATCGTAGTCCACATCATACACGTCCTCTATATATCCAAGCGACTCAATTTGGAATTGTATTTTGCTATTGATTGTAAATTTCTCTTGTGGTAGCTTTTTCAATATCTTACGCAACGGAGTTTCCCAGTCTGTTAATTTAAACTGTTTATCTGTTTCGGTGCAGTAATCTTTTATCTCTGTAATGAGAGGCAAATTCTTAGCCAATTCTGGTAGCTTTGCTTTTTTAAACACCTTTCTATCCTTTATCGCTCCATAATACTCTACAAAACTCCACAGTGTTTTATCAGAGCCAAACGCAGAAAAGTACCCCAGTTTGATCAATATGTCAAGTTGGTTTTTTTTACAAGCACCGTTTTTATCTATGTCTATTAACAAATCCAATATGTCGTCATATTTCTTGCTTCGCCCCAATTCCCACAAATCATTGGGAGTCGCCCTTCCTATATCTTTTATAGAAGATAAGCCTTTGTATATCTGCCTACTTTCAACATCACAACTGTAATCGCTTTTAGAAAATCCAAACCTAATTCCGTTTATCTTAACCTTATTGTCTAAAGCCAGCGATGTCCCAGCTTTTATATCGTCGTTGTTTGACGCACGATTCAAGTATGCTGTTATAAAATACACTAAATCACTACGCCTAAATCTAATACACCTATATCCTAATTTTGAATATCCAGTAGAATGGTTGAGTCCAAATTGGTATTCGGCACTATCTTCTATTATTTGGACAAACTCTCTAGCCTCCAACTCAGCCACACTTCTTGATTTGGTTGACGTGTCGCAATATCCATCTATTATCATAGGAAGTTCAAGCTCAAGACCCTCTCGGTCTTTTTTACCAATACATCTCCTAACATTGTCGGCGTGCCCTCCCTCGAAGCCACATATATCTGTTAAGAACTTTATGGTATCCTCCTGAAAAACTAGGAAGCCTCCATTACTATCAAGAAGCTCGTCTATCTCTTTTGATGGGTTTTTATTTATCTCCCGATTTATCAACCTATCTCTATACGACTTACCACTTGGTCTAAGGCTGGCATTTGCTAACGATATTTCGTTTATGTTCTTAGGTTTAAACTTTTTTAGAAGTCCATAAGCAAAATCTCCCTCGAACTGAAACAGCCCAACCTGCCCGTTTAGCATCTCGCTCCAAACATCCCCATCATTCCAGTCAATCTTATACGACCTCTCCCACTCTTCTCCTTTCATAGCGTATACATCCTTTAGTATTCCCATAGTCTTTAGTCCGAGTATATCAAACTTGACATAGTTGCAATAGTCCACAACCTTCATTGTGCAGGTTGATACTGGATGTTTTGTGTCGCCTTTTTTATAGAATATTCCGAGGCTGTCGTCGAGTGTTATTGGGCTTCCTATCATTCCAGCCGGATGTTGTCCCTTTGCGATGATAGTCCCCTTTATCCCATTAAAATAAAAAAACAACTCCTCATCTTTGCTTTTCAGCATTTCAAATGCGTCATTAGCCTTGATTAGTGTTTTTTTAGCCTTTTCGTTTCTTATTTGATGCAAATATATGTCGTGAGAGTCAAAATCTATATTCCTATGCTCGGCATCAAGCTCTTCGATATTTACCTCGGACTGGACTATTGAGATATATTCTTTTTCTATTTTTTCAAATTCAGACTTTATCGCTTTGACATTATCAAGGTCTTCATACCCCAAACCTTTTGCTATCATATCTATCGCACCCCTTGTTTTAACTCTCAAAAAGGTTAATATTAGAGATGTTTTATTCTTTCCAAACCTGTCTGATATATACTCATAAACCTTAACCCTGTCCTCTGGGGCTAGATCTATATCAATATCTGCTAAACTTACTCTTTTTGAGTTGACAAATCTTGAAAACACCGTCCCCCAAACCATTGGGTCTACGTCTGTAATGTCTGTTATAAATGCTATCTCACTTCCTCCTACCGAACCTCTACAGTCGCCTATAGGTATTCCCTCCAACTTGCAAAAATCTGCAAGCTCAGACATAAACATCATAAAGCTTTCCATTCCTTGCGATGCCATTGCGTCAAACTCTTCTCTTACTCTAGTTTTATATTCTTGAAATCTTTTGCCGTCAATCTCTCCTGAGTTTATCTTATTACGAAGCTTTTCTATTATGCCACTCTTCCACACATCAACAGCTTCGTCCCCATATAATTTTGGATACTTAAAACTTCTATCAATCTCAAACCCTTCAACCATATCTGCAAGAATATTTGTGTTTTCGATTGCATCGAGATACTGTTCTTCGCTTAACACATCTTGTGTCTTAAAAGCATCTATTATCTCATCATAAGACTTCCAAACCACGTCGAAGCTATCCTCGTCACCATAGTAACTATCTTTCGCTATTTGGCAAATCTTTCTACATTTCGCCAAGTAATCACTAGCCGAATGTGTGTCAGTCCCTGCTATTAGCCTAATGTCGTATTTTTTATTAAATTCTAACAACCTTCTATTATAATCTTTTTGTATTTCGTGTGTGTGATATTGCACCTCTAAAAAGCATCTATCTCTATTGTCAGACATCCACTCCAAAAATCTTACTGTGTATTCATCCTCTGGAATCTTCGCCAACATAGACGCGACGCAGGCGGTTGTCACTATTATATTGGCAGTTGTTCCCATTATCTCTTCGACAGAGAATCTTTGCGACTTATAAAAGTGTCCATCCTCTTTATTTGTACTCATCGCCAGCATCCTGTTTAACTCCGTTACACCTTCATAATTCTTGGCATATAGCCCTATGTGAAATCTTTCTTTATGTTCTAAGGTTCTGCACATATAAGCTTCAACACCGTGTATGTATTTTATTCCAGCCTTGTCGCAAGCTAGCTTTTTCTTTATCCAGTCATAAATGTTACCGTGTTCCGAAAACGCAATAGCACTGTCGCCCTCTTTGACTGCCAAGTCTATATACGCTTGAAACTCGGTCGCTGAATCAAAATACCCATCAGCGTTACTTCCATCGGTATGCAGGTGGTATTTCACATAGCTTCTCATATTAGCACGCTCCTAATGAATTTTTGTATTCTTGATATGAAGCACAACTACCTCTTACACCGCACAAAAAGGTACAAAAGAAACTTGTCTGCCTATTTATCTCTACAGCTTCAAAATCACTCTCTTTTACTCCTTCTATTGTGCCTTTCATCCAACTAAACAACTCCTCAACTTTCTCTTGGTTGTAGTCATATTCCACCACGCTATCTTCAAGCCAAAACATATCTCTTATACTCTTAGGCATTTTGTCAAGGTTTTTGTCGTGCAACATATCGTCAATATACATTTCAACTTCAAATTCCATAAATTCCAACAAATATAACTCCTTTTCCACTTTATTCCTTATCGCATCAACCCATTTTCTACGCTCTGTCATAGTTTTTTTAACTTTGCCATTTTTCTGCATACAACACACATTGATATACTTTAGCATCTCCCAAGCAACATTTGATACTTTCCTACCAGTTGTTTTTTCTAAGATATATGCGTAAAGAATTAACTGCCTTCCAGCTTCTTTTAATTTCTTCCCTGCAAACTTAGAGCTTGTTTTCCAATCCACAACGGTTAATTGCCCTTCCGATTGTTTAGATGGTACTATTAAATCCACATATCCAACTACCCACAAATCCTCATTGAGCCCCAATTCTTCTTTGAAATTGTAAAGGACTTGTTTTTCCACTATAGACTTATCGTATTTTTTTTCAAAGTTGTCTACATAGTGTGATATATTTGCCTTCCATCCATTTTCTATTTGCTCCGTTGGAAACCTTAATCCGCCTAACTCTAAATCTAAATACCCACCTTCTAACACTTCTGATAAATACTCTTTGCCTTTATCTTCACATAGATGAATCTCCTCCAAGCCTTCGTGTAAAACGCCACCCATACTCCCGTATACATTTTGCTTATTTTCAACTTCATCTATATATGACAACTTGAATTGATTTGGACAGGTATCAAAATTGCCCAACCTTGAAAAAGACCAAACATTCACGCCACTTTCACGCAATCTTTCAAGTTTGTCGCTTACTGACTTAACTCCCATATGTACCTCCTTTTTTTTATTTTATCAACTCATTATAGCACACATATATCTGTATGTCAATAAAAAATAGTGCAAATGGAATTACTTATCCATCCACACTATTTGAGACATTAATCTTAACGCCATATCTTTCCCATTGTCAAATATAGACTGTTTAGATTTCAATTCTCCTTCTTTGTCCCAAGTGTAGCCTACTTTAACGTTTACAAAGTCATTTTTCATACATAAATCCACAACCCTCTCTTCGATTTTAATCTTTGAATACTTTTCAACATTCTCATCACTCACAACTTCTAAATTGCTATGAATCGCATCCTCGACTTGTCTTCTTAGGAATCCTTCATCATAACACATAATGATTTCTTTTGGATTGAGAGTGTAAAGTATTTTCTTTTGTGTTTTAGATATGGAAGAACCACCCAATGCTACAACATTTCTAATCCCCATATCCCTACATTGCATTACTGCTTTCTCGCTTTCGGCAACGTATATCCTATCGGATGAGATTAAATCTTTATAATTTTCAACATATCCAAACAAAACTTGACTCTTAGAGTACGGAACAATGGGGAGGTATTTTGCAACACCTTCTTTATTTCCATTATATCTTCCCAATACACCAACAAGTCCACAGTCTGCATATATTGGAATGGCTATCCTGTTTGAGTTTTCATCATATCTTAGCCTGAAATCCAACTGCGTTTGATATGAGATGCCATCACTTTTAAACATTTCAAATTGCGACAACTCATACCCATTCAATATATCCTCATTTAAAGGCTCTAACTCTGTATCGCACTCGCAATCTTTTATTATGCTCTTGTAGAAACCACCGAATGGAAACTGTGTTGCAGTTCTTTTTTCAGATGGTTTCAATCCAGCAAATATATACAACTGTTTTAAAGTTTCGACAAACCCCCAATTATTCTTTGTTTGTATTAAGGATATAATATCTCCACCTTCCCCAGTTTTATAATTCTTATATGAGAGAGAACTTAATTTTATCCTATTAGCAGACCCATCTTCTGAGCCGTCAAGCGAGAATCTAATCTGCTGTGCGTATGTCTTTAAGTTTTCAAACTCATAATACTCTAACAATCTAAAAATCTCCTCTCTGTTGTCTTTGAAATAGTCTTTAATTACGTCTGCTTTCATTTTTATCCCTACCTTAAAGTTTGACTTACGTGGCAATATCCAACCTCATCCCATCTATTCCAATCGCCTTTATACTCATAAAGAAGTGTTAGTCCATTATCGTCATTCCTCGTCTTTGCTAAGAAGAATACCATATACTTGACATCTACTTTCATTGTGTATTGAACTTTCATTTTATAGTTAGTAGTTCCATCACTGTTTTTACTATAATTATATGGTTTAATATCAAACTTCTCTCCCTCTTTCTCGTCGTCAAGAACCTCTCTAAATATAATTATTTCACTCGGAACTTCACTTGCACCTTTTGCACCACCAAGCGAATCGACATCAAGAAACCTTGCAGTCTTCTTAGTGTGAAGTGCTAATTGCATTATGGGTATTATTCCTATATTCTCTTTACTTGCTAACTGGTGTAGTGTTTTTGTCGACTCTATGATATGTCTATAATCTTCTTCTGTTCCATTTGACTTCAATACATCATACACAAAATACTCATATCCAACCTTCGCCAACTTTTTTATTATCTTTTTAACCACATTCATATCATAATTATACAACCTTGCAAATTTAACATTATTAAGATAGTGTTTAGAGCTATAATCTCTCGCCTTTCTCAGCATAACAATTTCATCCTCTGTAAACTTTCCTATTTTCAACTTTTTTCTTGTCAACTTCCAATAGTCGAACTTAGTTGTCAATATATGTAACACCATTAGTCTTTTAAAATTTTCTATTCCTTGCTCGTTCGACACAAATGCGACCTTATGCCCTCTATCAAGTAGGTCTAAAAATATATTCGCTGATGTGAATGACGTTTTACCGTTATTAACATATGATGCCATCAACATTAACTCCCCTTTTGGCACACCCAGCGTTGCGTATGACAGTCTTGGAGAAAACGTGCTGTAACTTGCACCAACATCTTGTCCAGATTGCATTTGTGCTATAAACTCATCATCCACTATCATATCTTCTATCTCTATATTGTCCTTTCTTTCTGAAAATACGTCATTCAAGTGATACTCGTAGAAATCATATAACTCTCCACTTGTCATATTTTTCAACTTTGGGTAGTCTTTTTCAATAGAAAACCCTTTATCAATCATATTTATCAATATATTATTCTTGACGAGTTTGTCGTGATAAGCTCCAATATTATCCACTTTTGTTATTGACAACATCTCTTTAACAGTTTGATACCCACCTAGCTTCTCAAACGCACCCTTCAAAGCATCTCTTGTATCCAAATATGTGTATATAGCGGTATTGTCAAATGAGCTGAAATCCAACTCATACATTGCTTTCCCTAATTGGTAGTAAAACTTAGAATCGCTATGATGCAAGTCTTTTTTCGCATTTAACCCTTTATAATCTCCATATAGGTCAGGCTCACTCCACAAGCTAAATATAAAATTAGCCTCAATAATCCTTTTTTCTTCTATTAATTTACCCCTCATCTAAAACCTCCTAAAATTTTATACCTTATCTTATCACATATTCACACATAAGTCAACATATTTATAAAAAACTCAATATGCCATCTGATTTAGGGGGAATTAAATATCCCACTTCATCAATATAATCAACCTTAACGCCTCGCCTTTTGCATATTAATGAATGTTCAGACACTCTTTTACTAATTGAGCTTCCAATGATAAGATTGTTTTCCACCTGCACCATCATATAGTTTATTTTATGAGTCGAAGAGTTAAACGCAGTCATAGTGTAAGGAGATTTGCTAACATAATCAACAGCATACAACACACCATTGTATCCAACTTGCTCCGACCACTTTTTTACTCTTGTTTTTATATGAATAGGCAACGATATATATTTATCAACACCCAATAGTTTTCTAATTTCGATATAACATCTACTTCTGTATTCCTCAACTCTACACACATTCTCTGCTTTTTTCTGCCATATATTAAAGTGTTCCAAGTCTGTAAAGTATTTTGCAACCTTTTTGCCGTCTTCCAAATATTTATACGCTGTGTTTTTCTCAACTTTACTTCCTGTTACTTGACATTTAACCTTAACACCCATTCACGCACCCTCCATATAATTATAGCCGAGCTTTTACACTCGGCTAATTTGTTTAAAATATCGCTACTAATTGCTTTAACACTTCTCCATCCAAACTCTCTGGAGTTTTAAAGCTTACCACTTTTAATTCCTGCATCTTTGCTTTTAATTCAGCTTTCTTTTCCGCCGAAGCCACTTTAAGCCCATTTTGTATTTGTTCGACTAATTCATCATTTGAAAATCTATTGTCAAGACTCTCTGATTGAGCCTTTTTAATCTCTTCGTCTTGTTCAACTTTAGCTTTCGCTATATCTTCAACATTATTGTTCTTAGCGTACCCAGCTTTAATCGCATCTTGAATAGCACCTATAAACTCGTCAGAGTTAAGAGATATTCTTGGCTCAATCTCAGCAAATCTTGATTTAGATTCAACACTGTAGCTATCATCTCTGAATGTTATAACTCTCGATTCTTTTGCTATCTTACCCGTGTACTCATCTTTTCCAGTTACTTTGTTTTTCTTAGCTTCTTTTACTATCTCTCTATCCACAGAAGCCACTCCAAGTACGTGAAGTTTTGTTTTTACAGCGTCAAAGTAATTGTTTTGAACTTTATTTGTAAGAACCGTATACTCTTCACCACTAAGGATGTCTGTTTTAACTCTTTGTTTTGTATGTCCAATCACAAACATAGATACTCCAACTTTTTTCAATTTCCACATATTTTCAAGCACAATATCTATTGCCTTTTGCGAACCCTTCCCAAAACCGCCGAAAGCAGAGTTTATATTTTTAGTTGTTTTTTCTGGAAATTGTCTATTGTGCAACCTTATAACTTGTGGCTCTGCAATAGAGAATAATTCGTCTATAGTGTCAAACACGCAAACTTTCAAATCCTTATAGTCTGTATCTTTATTAGCTACGACATCTTTAACAAATGCGTCAAACACTCCCCAATCTGATATATCTTCATACATAGCTCCGTCTATCGCATCTATTCCATCTTCTTTTCCTATGTTTAACATAAGATACCCTTCATCTCCTACAAGCTTCTTACAAACTTCTTTAGCTAATGTTGATTTTCCAACTCCCGATTCTCCGATTAATCCTAAATTATACCTCAATATATCTAACTTTATTTTATTTTTCTTTCCAAACTTTGCCATATTTTACTCCTCCCTTAAAACTTAAATGTGTGGGGACTTTAACCCCACTACATCTCTTTACTCGAACATACCGTCTATATCAGCATCACTGATAACAGCTTCTTGTTTTACACTTGTCGTAGTAGGAGTTTCAGTATTGCTTCCATCTGTATAAAATTTAACGCTCTCCTCTTCTATCTCTTCTCTTCCTTCTTCGCTAAACAACTTGGCAACCCTTTGAAGCCTTTGCTCGACTTTGTCTGCACCTCTGATTGAGAATTGTTTTGCAATGTCTTCAAAAGTCTGCATACCAAAATCTATTTGCTCCTTTTGGAAATCAGTCAAGTCGTCCTCTGTAAAAGAAGCACCTTCTGAACCTTTGAATAAAGTAGTTTCCCAACCAAGCTTATACCATCCTTCTGTGACTTCAAACTGTTTTGCCATCCAATTTGCTTTCTTTTTAAATATAGCTTTCTTCTCATCACTTATATCGGAGTTATTCAATGGCGAACAATTTATGACAACATTATTCGGTATCATATAATTAGTCTTGTCTTTTGAGTTGTATCCTTTTATGTAAGAGTTTATAAATATCTTTCTATCCTCATCATCCATTGCGTTGTCAACTGCGTCAGCGGTATAATACAACTCTAAGTCAACTGAGAATTTAGATTTAACATCTTTATCTTTTATTACTCTTACAAAATTAGGTATATACTTCTTATAAGTTTTACCTTTGTGAAAATCAATCTGTACACTTCCAGAAACTTCCAACCTTTCCCCTTCTGCAAGACTTTCTATTGTGTCTTTTAACGCTAACACAAAATCCCACTCGGCTATAAATTCTTTTACGTCATCCCCGTTTACGACTCTTAATTTCTTCCATCCTGCTATAGACTCTACTACTTCTTTGTCTAATCTATTCTCAAAAGGTATCTCAACTTTTTCCTTGTTGATGTTAAAGCTGTAAATAGTGTGATGATTTCCTCCTAATAGCTCTACCCAAGTTGACTTTTTTTGTTCGTTACCAATTCCAAACTCAAGCTTGTGTCCTTCCCATTTGCTACCCTCTTTGCTCGACTTCACCAAACTATGAATGCCTTTATCCTTCTTTGACACCACATCACCTATAAATCTAAAACTATTACTCATTCTTGCCATCTTTGTTTCCTCCTTTTTTGTGCCTCAAAGCACTATTTCTTTTCTACTTAATAATTATATCACATATAGTAGCTACTGTCAAGTTTTTTTAATCTCTAACCATTAATAATATCGGTTCGCTAATTTCTTTAGGCATATCATCTATATCGACTAAATTTAACTCCCCTTCAAATTCCTCATCTAGCATTTCCCCTACGATTTTAGATATTTCATCTATTTTCTCAATAATTGGCTTGACTTCATTCTCGGTTTCTTTTATTTTATCAGCTATAAAATTACCATCCTCATCTTTGTATTTAGCCAGTATCTCATTTCTCTCTTTTACTAATTCTGCAATAGGCTTCTCAACCTCTACAATTACTTCTAATTGACTTGTTATCTTTTGTATATTCTTCCTACCTGCGTATAGGAATTTAGTAGACACTTTAACAATTTCTCCATTAAGTCTTTTCTTAGCAACAGTTTCTCCGTCTAACTCCTCGTGTAATGCGTTTCTTAACTTTAATACCTCGTGTAATTTTAATGCCATTTCTTTATTCCTCCTTTATTTTTATTGATGTCAAGATTTATATTGCTATAGTTTTCCTTTCTGCAATTTTAATTTTTAGCGAGATTTACCTCGACTTGACATCTTACATAGTATATCACAAATTTAAACTGTTGTCAATACTTATTTTTTAATTCTTTTTAATGCTACTACTCCTACGCCAATAGCATCAGCCACGTCATACCAAGCAGGCTCTGATAAGTCTCTTGGGGAGTCTTTGAACTCTGATTCCAAAGATAAATTGAAATCTAAATTAACACATTTTACAGTTTTCTCTTTCGACTCCTCTCTACTATTCGCACCAAATGTGGCATCAGCTCTATTGATATTATAAGCACCCTTCCACTCCTTGGGTGTAAGTTTTAGATATTTAATGTTATTTTTGTAGAAGTAATCACACAATACGCCTTGTAGCTTACTTAAAACATATAATGAAATCATATTTTTCATTATCACATCTTCCATAGCTACACAATTAACATTATATTTGTCAATCACTTTAATAATTTCATTCTTCATATAATTAATCCTTGAAGTATCCCATTTATTAGTCTTTGATTGATATATGTAATCGTAATGAATTAACTTGCCTTTAGCAAATATAGAAATTCCAGTTGAATGAGTTGATGCATCTATTGATAACAATATTGGATCAACGCCTAAATTTGATATATAACTTTTGGCGAACTTCCTATCGTCTTTAGCTTTCTTTTTTTTAGCCTTCTTTCTTTTCTCGGTATCTTTTTTCTGTTGCACTATATCAATAACCTTCCCAGCCTTAATATTCTTTAATGAAGTCTCAATTACGTGTCCAGAGTTTTTAAACTTAACTTTAAACTTGTTAATTTTCTCATCAAACTCATCAACTCGGTATAAACCCCATTTTTCACTTTCACGATTATACCTAATCTTAGATATAAACTCGTCATATTTTCCCAATTATACCACTCTCTTTTTTAATATCTTATACAACTTGTCTGTGTCATCTTTTTCTATATTGATGTCTTGAGTTAATAGCATTAATCCGTTCTTAATGGCTCTACCTTTTATATCTCCTAATAAATTACTATCCCATAACTCTTTTGTTGCATCCATCATATCATCTCTTTCTAATGCGTTGAGGGTATTTTTAAACTTCTTTAGAGTGCCCAAGCCTACATTAAACACTAAACTCAACATCACCAATTTCGTTGGCTGTGATTTATATTTGTACCAATCAAACTCATTGTTTAATTGCCCTTCAAAATATCTTAATTGGTAATCCAGTATTTCAAATGCTTGCTTTTCAGTTAAAATCTCTAATTCATCAAAAGAATTAACTCCTGTGATAGTCTTTATTGCGTTAGGAAATCCGAACGTCTCTGCAAAACCACATCCAGCGGTGGGGACTCCTTTGCTACATTTGTATTTTTTTAGGTATAAACCCTCATCTTCCACTAATATTTCTCTCAACCTATTCAATGTTTTATCTGTCAACATTTAATCCTCCTCAATTAATTTATAATCCACAACCTTCCCAACCAAACACTTATTACTTAGGAATAGCTCAAACTCGGCTATGGATTTATACTTCATATTTGTTATCTTCTTGATATTGTTTTCACTATACTCAACAAAGTAACAGGTAGAACACGGATGCTCTACCTTATTTTTACCCATTGTTCTCCATAAAAATATCAACTAACTCTTTTGGGAAAGGTGGAAGTGAGTCATATGTGGCATCAGCCAACTCTCTTATTAAATAGTGGGCTTTATCGCTTGACCTCAATTTGTAAAAGTTGAAGTAATTCTTTAAATTAACTTTCATATAACCTTTACAATATAATGTCTCTGGAAAATAAGCCTTCAATTTATCATTAGGTAAGCTCCACAAATCCTTCTCCTCAATAAAATCGAATATCATATTCAAATATTCATCATAGTGAGGCAATTCTGTGTAAAAATACTTGGAAAGATTATCACGCACATCATCTTTCATTCTCTTCAAAGTGTATCTCGTTGATTGAATATTCAATACTTGCGTTCTGTGGCGTGCCAATTCCTGAAGCACCAGTCTCGTCATATCCTCTATTGAAAATGTAAATGTTATAAACTCTAAAGGAGTAAAGTGTCCAATTTTAACAGCATTTCTTAATAAATCCTTATCCTTTTCGCCAAGATACAAACCCCTTGAGTCTGATTTATCGTTTGAGCTATAACACGTTCTCATAGCTTGTATGGCGTTTACTACCTCTGTGAATATTACTAATTCATTCTCTAATTTAACTTTTGTCAATTAACTCCTCCTCTATAATTTTTAATTATACTCTATAAGAAACTCTATTTTTTTAGCTTATCTTCTCAGCATATTGATTGCCGCTAACTAATTTTATTTTCAACACGTTGTCATATACACTATCTACGTTAGGTATGAATCTTCCAAACTTAATAATGATATTATCATATTTTTTCAATCTGTTCACTGTATCTTCTATTTCTTTCTTATAATAACCTGTATATATTATCACATCCGAATCATTGCTCACTCTAAACACTTCTATGAATTTTACAATCTCTTCAATTTGGAGCATAGGTTCGAGTCCAGCAAATATAACACAATCAGACATCAGGTTTTCTTCAAACATACACACTAACTTAGAAACTTCTATAGTTTTAGTCTTCATTTTGTTAGTGTGACTGTTTTGGCAAACATCCAAAGAGAGATTGCTCTCTTTGAGACATTTCCAATCACAATTAACAGTGGCTATCAACAAACCGTTTTTATAATAATGGTTTAAATTGTTCTCCTCTATCACTTTATATTTTATTTTAATTTGTAGTAAGTCCTTCTACTTTGTTCATCTTTTCTGTTTTTTCCGAACTCATAATCTATAGATCTTATGTATCCGATACTTCTTGTGCTCCTATCAACTATTTTCCCACCACATTCAATACACAACCCATCATCTGTTGAAGTCGTATTCAAGTGCCCGTCTTCACATAGGTAAGTTATGGGATTAAACGCATAGTGACTTAGATTTGGATAAGCCTCACTTATTTTTTTATGTAACTGAACAGTTTGTTCCTCTGACAGTTCCACATCTATATTCAAGTGAGCTATTGTAGTTGACGGAACATATTTGCATAACTCGTTTTCAACTTTAAGCTTTTCATTTATGGTAGTATCAATTGTCGCAGGTAAAAACTGGTTACTCAATTCCTTATAATTAACTTCGTTACCAAAATTAAGAACGTCTCTCTTTTGCAATCTCTTAGCTGATGACTCTCCCGGAATACTTAATTCCATGTTAAATATTTTTCCAGTAGCTTTGCTCGCTTGAGCACATTTTGCATCTACAGCTTTTAATATTTCATTGGCAATATCTAATTCATATTGCGTGTAAGTTTCCCCCCATTCAGAACCAGTTAATAATTTGACAGCCTCGTATAAACCCAACCCTCCAATAGTGGATGCCAATTTGTCATTCTTTACGCCTTGTTTTTCCGTGAAGTCAAAGAAGTTTTCGTTGGTTCTGTCTTCTATCAGACTTCTTTGTGAATTTAAAATCTTGACTACTAAATCTAACTTTACGTCCAAAACTTTTAAATAATTTTCTATATTTCTATCATTTTCACTCAATTGTAAAGCTATACTAGGCAATCCCAATGCTACTACCCTCAAAGAGCCTACTGCATCATAACTCGTGGCATTGGTAACAACTCCTAATGACGACATCTCGGTAGTATGATTGACTTTTTCGTGACTCTCTGTAAGTAATCTACAACAAAGTGCAAGCTTTACGCCTTTATATATATTCGTGTTGTGGTATTTACTAAACAACCTCTCTATCTTATCTATAAATCTATTGTCTTCTCCAAGAAGGTGTTCTGAACCTATATCGTCATTTGGCTTCGATAGAGTTACTACGGGAAACGGAACTAGCTTAGTTAATTTCTTGTCTGTTAGGTTTCCATCAATATCTCTAACTCTCCCCTGTATTCCTTGACTGAAAAATTCAGCAAATATTTCTTGTATTCTTGTTATTTCCCTTATATAATTTTGTATTTTTTCTCCATTTGGATATCTGAAATAATCAAATTGACCATCTAAAACTCTCGGAGAAAACAGGGAGAAATTTACAAACGGACTTTGGGAAGCGTTGCGATATTTATTATTAAGTATCAACACCACTCCCTGTAGCTCATTCCTTATCCAATAATCGAACGTATAGTCTATTAATTCTGATGTAGTATTAGTCTTCTCTCTTAGTTCAGCTTCCCATTTATCTTCATCTTTGTATGGGTTTATCAATTCCGAGATTGCAAACTTTATATACATTTCATAATCTAACTCATCGAAAGATTTGTGTTTATAATCTCTTACTGGCTTTGTAAACCCGGCTAGGAAGATAAGTATATCATAAATTACCGTCGCCCCTTTAAATTCCATGCTCATTTGCATTATCTGCTCGACACAAGTATGAAGATAGCTCCTAAAGTGCTTTGGATTCGTATTGGGAACATCTGTTACATAGTCTCTACCTTTATTCACTAAAGAGTGTGCCGACATTGCTATACAATATCTTTGATCTGAACCGTCAGAATCATTCATCAACAAGCTACCCGATAACATCTCCTTAATAGCTTCGTTTCCAACTTCCAACCCATATTTATCTTTTATTTTCTCATATAAGACATTGTAGGAGTCAATTTTTCTAAGAGGCTCATACAAAACACCTTCTCTATTATTGGGGTTTTTATTGTTGCCGACATTGGCATTTTCTTCCCCAGCTATCTTTTTGTTTTGATGATATTTGCTTCTCCTATCTCCTACATTCATACTGTCGGCATCAATAGCTTCTATTTTTAAAAACTCCTCGCCTATATTCTTGTATACAGCTTCAAAGTCTCTATCTAAACTATGCTCTAATCTCATACAATTATTCTCCTCCTAATGTGTGTTTTATATTTCTATGTTTCACTTGAATACCGTTCACTACTACTATAGGTGCAATCATTTCTATCAACACACCCTTTTCTCTTAATTCCAACGCTTTACCATTCAATGTAGCCTCGTTCTCACAATAAGTGTATGAACATCCTAATGCGTCCAAATCTGCTTTTATATTGATACATTGAGTACATTGTTTTTTACCATAAACTTCAACCTTCACTCCATTTCCTCCTCATATTTACATTTCTCACAACACTCATCTCTGTTCACACATTCATCGAACTCACTAAATATCGCCTCACACAATTTCACTACATTGCTATTTTTACACAGCAACGCAGTCCCATACATTTCCAATATCTCCATTACTTTCTCTTCTTGTATTTCTTAGGTGTTTCAACCTTCTCTTCCACTTCTACGACTTGCTCAACCTCTACCACTTTGACAACTTCAACTATTTCTACTTTCTCAAAACTAGCCTTATCGTAAGCCATTTGGCTTCCCATATCATTTATGAGAACGTAGCTTAATTTTGTCTCGCCTACTACCTCATACTCCTTCCCATTTGTAATATTTGTTAAATTCCCTTTAATATTTTTAACCTTTTCTCTCATTTAATCCATCTCCTTTTATAGTTTTTATTTACAGCGACTTACATTTTAGCTAGTGAGTTTACAGACTCACTAGCACTTTGCTTCTTTCTTGTTGCATTTTCTTACAAGTTGCATTTACCGTATTATTTCCTGATAACATAGTGTATCACACTTTTAAACTTTTGTCAACTATTATCTTCAAGTTTCTCAACAAATTTTTTAACGTCTGATAAATTGTCAAATTCAAGTGTTTTAACTCCATTGTCCACCTTAACACTTAAATCTCCACCTAAAATTAACTCGTGGTTAAATACTGCTAATCTACTTGTCAAATCTCCTAATGCCATTAATCCTCCTTCTCTATGATTAAATTACTGTCAAAATCAACACTATGTGGCAGTGCTAGAATATCTTTTTGACATTGCACCAATGTATCAGCCATCCCTGACAAATACCCACGTTTAAAAGTTTTCTCATCTCCCAAGAGACCTCCACCTTTCAAAATATTGCTATACCTAATGTTTAAAATACCTAATAATTCATTTTGTATTTCCTCAGTTGCAATTCCTATGACATCATCTACTAATTCATCAACTACTTTCATTTTTATTCCTCCTTTTATTTTTTTAATATCTTTGTAAACAAGTGCTTTTCACAGGCTTAAAGCCCAATAGCAAAGTACTGTCGCTTATAGGTTTTATAATTAACTCGGTATAGTTCCACTCCGTTGATATTAGCAGAATATTCCATTAATCTCCACCGTCCTCATCTTTGCATAATCCACTACAATCCAACCTATCACACTTCTTATCTAATCCATAAGCACACTTCATTATTTCCTCCTTTTATAACTAGCAATATCTCCAGACACAACCCCCATTGGGCAAATTGCACACCAGCTTCTCGGTTTATACATCACTCCCAATATGATTGAAATTGCTGTTGACGCAAATATTAGTTTTATGAACACAAATCCGATTGATGATAAACTTTTATCACTTATTGCGATTCCAATAATAAGCATTGCTGTTATAATAAATATGATTAAGTTTTTAAACCACCTCTTAGTTATCATTCTTGGTGGAGTGTTTTTCAACGATACACCCTCCAGCCATTTACCTAAAAAACTACCTCTCGGACAATAATGTGAGCAATTAA